>Ga0222691_1000450_pt1 | contig 14546 bp, 9 predicted proteins | sample AntAcemetage1237_FD_179839 | JGI IMG/M metagenome (GOLD analysis project Ga0222691, IMG submission 179839) | Saline water microbial communities from Ace Lake, Antarctica - #1237 | ecosystem: Environmental > Aquatic > Non-marine Saline and Alkaline > Saline | place: Antarctica: Ace Lake... | reverse complement strand
ACCGTGGCAAAGAAGGTACGAGATATCGGCTTAGGTAGTTACCCAGCAATCAGCTTAAAGAATGCACGAGATGCAGCAAAAGCAATGGTAGTGCAGATTGCCTCGGGCCATGATCCTGTAGAGTCACGAAAGCAAGTATCGATTGATAAAGCATCAGCAAGAGCTAATCTTAGAACTTTTGATCAATGTGCTGCCGAATATATCCTACGCATTGAGCAGCAATGGACTAATACCAAATCCCGCGCTCAGTGGGAGAGCTCACTAAAACAATACGCGTCTCCTGTGATAGGGAAAATGCCTGTATCCAATGTGACAACTCAAGACATATTACAGATTCTAACACCTATATGGACCACTAAAACAGAAACTGCAAGCAGAGTAAGGGCTCGTATCGAAAGGATTCTAGCTTACGCAACGACCCATAAATTTAGAACAGGTGACAATCCAGCTCGGCTAGACGGGCATCTAGATACTATTCTGCCTCCTGCACAAAAACTTAAGAGGCCAGAGCACCACCCTGCATTACCTCATGCATATGCTAGTAGATTCTTAACCAAGTTAAGACTAGTGCCAACGACAGGGGCAAAAGCTCTTGAGTTCACCATACTCACTGCAGCTAGGTCGGGTGATACCAGAGGCGCCACATGGAGCGAAATCAACCTTAGCAATAAGACTTGGACAATACCCGCATCGCGGATAAAGGCTGGTAAGGAACATGTAGTACCACTCTCGTCAGGTTGTATGATTATTCTAAGAGCACTTAAGGTGGGCAATGGCTCAGACCTAGTATTTAAAGGAACCTCTGGAATACTCTCTGATATGACATTAGGGAAGGTAATCAAAAGTCTGCACGCGAAAGACCTACCAGCCGGGGACGGGTTTTTAGATCCGGTAAGCAGCCGTATTGCAACTGTGCATGGGTTTCGCTCAACATTCAGAGATTGGGCTGCAGAAGAGACCTCGTTTCCTCGGGAAGTTATTGAGCACTGTCTTGCCCATCAGCTAAAGGATAAGGCAGAGGCGGCATATCAAAGGTCTACTACCATTAATAAAAGAACTACGCTGATGCAGGAGTGGTGTGATTATTTAAAATAAATGGTCTTCTTGTAGCTCATGTACCTCATATTTATGAAAATATTTTCATGTGTTTTGATGATGTATAGTGCCATTTGGTGCCAATTAGCATCGTATAGTGATAACGAAATTTTAGAATAAAAATTTATCGCTTGCATGGGCTTAAATGCCACGGTAATGTTTCGAATATGAAGCCAATATGGCCGCTCAAGAGTAAGGTAAACCCAGTTAAAAGTATTACTTATCAGAGAGCTAATTTCTGATGCTGGCGGGAGGTAAAACCAGTTAAAAAAGCTTACCTGTCAGAGAATATATCTCTGATTATTGCGCAAGACACTAAGACCTTCTGAGCTTAGCTCAGTCACTGAATTCATCCTCCAGTGAGGTTAATTATCCATTCCTTTTTAGGTGTGGCTTTTAATCTTACTTCAAGGAAATAAAGATGAATCAGTTGATTCTTAGGAAACCCCAAGTGCTTCACCAACGAGCACGTTCCAGCAGCTCGCACTATCGAGATATTCAAAACGGTTTATTTACAAAGCCAGTTAGCTTAGGTTATGGCGATAATGCTAGTGTTGGGTGGCCGCTTAACGAAGTCAATATACTCAATGCCGCACAAATAGCTGGACTATCAGAGTGCGCAATACAGACGCTTGTAGCAGAGCTCCACGCCAAGCGTAAATCAGTCTTTTTAACGCTGATGGAGGTGTTTGATGGAGATTTATCCTAATCATATCCCTGCTGAGATACAAGCACTTGATTCCTTCCTGTTTTGGAAAAATACTAGCACGGGGGATGGCAAGATGACTAAGTCACCTGTTTCAAGTGCAGGATTTGGGATCAACCATAACGATACTGATAAACATATGCCTTTCGAATCTGCCAAGGAGAGGCTCTCTGAGGCAAGTGGTCTAGGCTTGGGGATTAGCCTTCTGGACGGACTCAAAGTTAAGGTTGAGGCTGATGAGGGATATCTGTGGTGCCTAGACTTTGATGGCTTCGCTGACTCCGTTAGCAATGGAGTTGATGATGGTGTTATGGCATTTGTAGATACGTTCCCTTCGTACACTGAAATCTCTCCTAGTGGAACTGGTTTCAAGTACTTTTTTATTTGCGATCGACCACCCCAGAGTAAATCCAAAATCAAGTTTGGGCCCTCCGATTTTGCTGATGAGTACCCAAACGTTACTAAATATGCTCATAGAGAGATTGAAGTATTTAGCCGTAGCTTTTATTTGGCCCTCACGGGACAGGTTTTTAGTCCATCTACTGCCGAGATTAAATTTGTGTCAAGTCATGAACTGGAGGCTATCCTTGAAGAGTTAAATCGTTGGGCTAAAAGTACAGGGGGATCAGGCATAGCGGCTTCAAGCAACTCTTCTCAAAAATCTATATCAACAACCCCAAATACATCTTATAGCAAGCTGTCTAAATCCTCTCTAGAGGCGGTTCTGGCTTGCGTGGATCACGTCGATGAGCAGGTTTGGTCAGATACGGCTAATTTACTGGCGAGAGTCTACGGTGAGGATGGATGCTCTTATTTTGAGACATACAGCAAAGGGCACTATGCGAGTACACCTTACGCTGGTTACAACAGTGACGAATGTCATAGACGTTTTGATCGAGCTTTAAATGAACTTAAAGTTAAGCCAGATGGATTTGGTGTACGACATCTTATCGAAATAGCTAGCAATCACCCTGAGTGGAAGAATGAAAAAGTGGAGTACGAGGAAATGAATCCATTTGAGGGCTTAGATATTGATGTTCCGGCAGATTGTATTGCCACGAGTGACAAGTCTCTTTCAATGAGTGAGCAAGTGGAGAAAATCCCTACAAGCATTGAGAGGATGGACATACGTAACGGTGAGCGCTTCCGCGAGCATTTCGATGGGTCGCTGCGATTTATACGGGACACAAGCCATGTGTTGAAGTTTGAGTCAGACAGAGGTTGGGTGCGAGGCGACTCGGATCTACCGATGCAAGCAGCGAAGGAGGTTGTTGCCAAGATGACTGAGGCCTGCGCAGTGGCAATGAGAGATGGTAAGGGCACAACATTAATGTTATCGGACATCAAGAGGAGTAGTTCTCGCCGCGCATTAGAGGACATGATTAAACTGGCGAGATCAGAGTCCGGGATGTCGGTAGCTCTTTCAGCACTCGATAATAACCCTTATCTTCTCGGGGTTCAGAATGGCGTTGTAGATCTTAAGAAAGGCACATTGTTATCCCCTGATCCGAACCTATTAGTAACAAAATATTGCAATATTGGTTTTGACTCTGAGGCTAAATGCCCTCAGTTTTGTGCTTTTTTAGAGCAAGTAGTGCCAATTAAAGAGCAACGTGATTTTCTAGTTATCGTTTTGGGCTATTTTTTAACCGGCCTCTCGACTGAGCAACTTTGGTTCTTTTTCCATGGTGTAGGTAGTAACGGTAAATCCGTTCTTATCACCCTGCTGGAAAATTTGATGGGTGATTATGCTACAAAAATACCTACAGAAATGCTGATGCAACACAACCGATCTTCAGCCGGTGCTGCTCCTGACTTGCTGTTACTTCAGGGAAAACGGTTGGTCTTTTGCAATGAGACAAAAGAAGGGCAGAGGTTGGATGATGCGCGTTTGAAGGATCTTACGGGCAACGACACAATTATAGGGCGTCCCCTCTACAGCAATAACCATATCTCATTTTCACCCACACATAAATTAGTTGTTGTTGGTAATTACCATCCCACTGTTTCCGACGATAGTCACGGGTTTTGGAGACGGGTTGTGCTATACCCTTTTTCGGTAACGATTCCACAGGCACAACAGGATAAAAGGTTATTAGAAAAACTGATTGCAGAGGGCCCGGGCATATTAAATTACTTGTTGGAAGCACTAAAAATTTACTTTAAAAAAGGTCTTGAGGTGCCAAAGTCTCTCTCACAAGCCACCCAGCAATACCGAACAGAGCAGGATATGATGCACCAATTTATAGATGACGAATGTATAACCGGGCCAGACAAGACTGTACTGAAGGCTGATTTATATGACCGATACAAAGGGTGGTGCCTTGGGAATGGTCTACGTGCTTTATCGTCTAACCGCTTTTCTCGAAAACTGACGGCCAAGGGCTTTAACCTGCAGTCAGACAAGCGCACATTGGCTGGTATTAGCGTCGAGGGGGCGTTTTATAGGGATGCGCTAATGCGCTAATTATGGCCATTATTAAAAACCTTTTACATATAAACCCTATAGGGACTTCTTGTAAATAGGGGTTAATTAGCGCATTAGCGCAACTAAAAACCTGCGTCGGGAGGAAACTATGCAAATAATCAACAAATGGGCTTTCGGCCCGAATTAATAGGAGAGTAAATATGACTAAGCATGTTTGGAAGTTGAAAGATTATGGGAGTGGTTGGAGTGCACGCGAAATTTCTGATGACATGAACAAGTTGGCAAACGACGGATGGGAGGTACACCAGAGTATGTCTATCCCGGACCGTTATGAGATGTCTAGAATGCCCAGCGAGGTATCTGGGTTAAATGATGGAGATAGCATATCTATGACTTCGACCATGCGGCTACTGTTTAGAAAGTGACTGAACAACTTATTCGATTATTAATAACGCCTTATTTGGTTAACATGGCTCTTATATCGATACCAGTTACCACCGGAGCGTTGAGTCTTCCATGGGTTACCGATCAATTAAGAGAGGAGTGCACGTCTTGCCGCTACCTAACCTAAAAAAGCGCTGTACTGCAAATAACCGCGCGACAGGGAACCGCTGCTTAAATCCCACTGCGTTTGGCTGTAAAACATGCCGATATCACGGCGCAAGGCGCCAAATACCAAAAGGCGAAGATCATCCCAACTACAAACATGGCGCACGTAGCTTAGAGGCGCTTAGCAACTACAGCCAGAAGGTCGCAGAGTTGGATCAGTTAGAAAATATTGCCCATCACGCCGGAGTAATGGCGGGCCCCAAAAGAAGAGGTAGAAAGCCAGTAGTCGACTAAGTATCTCAATCTATGCCGAATCCAGTTGCCCTATGGCTAGAATAAGATCTAACTTAATCAGATCAATACCATAGACTGGCCTAATGATCGGGTCTAAAATTTCTGGTTGGAGGCACAACTAAGTAGATTGGATTTCTCAGACCCAATCTTTAAAATACTAACCGGCCAAGTCATCCAAAAACTCGGATGCAGGGTTGAGACCTGTTACTAGTAAATGATCCCTTGCTCTTGTACATGCTACATAAAGCAAATGCCGTTCAGTTTCATAAACTTCTTTCAAATCAGAATCGTCAGTGACCGACTCAATCCGATCTTGTAAAGGGATTACTTCATCATCACATGCCATTACAACAACAGCTCGAAACTCAAGACCTTTGGCCAAGTGCATAGTGCTTATTGTTACTTTGCCAGTTATTAATTCAATATGCTCATCAAGGATACTGAAGGGTAGTCCAGATAATTGCAACGCAGCCTTAGCACGGTCCAGCTGTCCTTTGGATCGCACAAAAACTCCTAACTCATTTGGCACTATGCCATCAGCGTTTATTACATTTAACCAGTCGGCAACTGCTTTAATTTCCTCATCTACTTTAGCGAAAGTATTTATCTCAGGTGGCGACCCGTTAAATACAGATATTGTTCCTTTGCGTTCCTCTACATTTCCGTCAACATCCACAACTTGTGGTGCCAACAAAAGGTCAGCCTGACTACGAATTTGGTGCGACGTGCGATAGTTAATGCGTAACGTCTGCGAACGACCGCGAATATCCACGCCTAATGAAAGCCATGAAAACGGCGTCTGAAAAATTCTTTGGCCAAGATCTCCAGCAAAGAAAAGTGAATTAGGGCGGTCTTTACCTAGCGCAGCTAGAAAGCGTAATTGCGCTACACCAATATCTTGAGCCTCATCAACTATAGAATAATCGTAAGGAGGGCTAACCCGATTTGAAAGTTTTTCAGCGATTAAACTGAACATTTCGGATGTCGTTATTTTTGCCTGTTTTGCTAAGTTTTCTTTAACGTACTCAAACACTGCCCACAGATTTTTTCTATGCGGTTCAGCGAGTCGCGTTTTTCTCCCGAGTCGTTTGACATCCTTATAATCATCCCAGCTTTGTAACTGCCAAGCGTCAACTACGTCCACCCATTCAGACAAAAGAAATCGCGAACTAAATTTCACGGCTTCTACTAACTTTCTACCTTCATTGATTAAGTCATTGATCTCATCACTAGAGGCAAGTTTAACCTTGCCGAATTCTGATTCATAAAGCCGAACTCCGACTTCATCGATTGCTACTACTTCCAGCCGTTCAGCGATGCGTGGCTCATTGCTTATTAACCTCCGTAATTTGATCCTTAATGCATTAGCTAGAGTGTCAGAAAAGGTAGTCAGTAATATACGCGAGTCAGGCTGCGACCTAGCAAGATAAACGGCTCTATGCAGAGCCACAATAGTTTTACCAGTGCCAGCTGACCCTGAAACGCGTGCTGGGCCATTAAAATCTTTTTCGACGATTTGCCGTTGTGCCGGGTGCAGAAATACAGCCCACTTCTCCCATGGGAAATCGAGAGCGCGTTCCAATTCATCAATATCGGTCATTACACGGAATCGACGTTGTGCATCGGGATGATCAAAGGGATCGGTGCCGGCTGGCACTACGGTAGGAATTTGTGGCTGACCACCTGTAGCCAATTCTAGTAATGCTTCAGCAGCTTCGCTCGGCAAATGATCAGCAATTTGCAACAAGCTGTCTTCATCAGATTTTCGGACATCGGTTAACCAATCGACAGGGACTCCATACCCAAGCAACTCTTCATCGGTTACATGTTGAAACAACGCTAATTTAACAGACTGAATCGGCTCGGCGGTGATGTAGGCGGGTACTACAATCTCTTGAATCGTCTCGCGCACTACTACTAGCTGTGCGGCTCCAGTTTTTGGGTGAGTTTCTAGCTTTCGCCTTTCAGCCCACTTGTACGCGTTGTCATGATGGTCTACGTAACATAGTAGTAGGCTGGAATTTGTTTTATGTACTATAAGTCGTATATCTCTACTAACCCTGATTGACCAAAAATTTGTATCCTTTGCCTTATCCAACTTATGAAAACTCATCCCCGGATTTGCAGGGTTCAATTGCAAATCAAATGCAGTCGTCTTGACGTGTTTTTGCTCATCACCGGTTAGTTTAGAAAGGCTATCGGTGAATGTGTCGGCTATTCGAAAGTCCATCATTCTACCTTGAACACTTTCATTACTTCATCACCCAAATGATTAATGACTTTAACTGCTATTCGGCCTGATGCTGGTTTAGTAAAAGGTCGTGATGTATCGCTATTTAAAGTAGACCAAGCTTCTTCGTTAATTTCGGCTTTGAGAGTTGTCTTCAGTGATTTGTAAGGATCATTAGCACCAAGAAAATACGCGTGACGGACGAAAAAAGATTCTGCATTATAATCTGTATCTATAAACCAGCACGCTATACCATCTGCTCCATCTGATCGAATCTCGCCTGTGTTGGGATGGAATACATCCACGCCATTAACCTTGATCTGTGCTTTATTTTCTTCGAGATCTATTATCTCGATATCGGGTTCGCCAAAGACAACAAACAAGTTACCTTTGCCAGTATTCTTTAGGTCATCGGCCATATGTAGATCGGCATTCATTCGAGCTTTCAGCACTGGGACACGACCGAGCTTATCAAATTCAGTAGAGTGCGCGTCATAATTGAATGCACAAGCAATGAGGACATCAAAATCGGCATCGCCAGCTTCACGTGCAGCTGCGACAAGATCGGGACGAGAGACGGTACCGAATTCAGGTCCAATAAACACCGCTGCTCGTTTCTCAATACCCGCCTGTTCACCACCTTCGAAATACGAACCTTCTCCGCAGATTAAATAACCTGGCCAAGGGGCAAGGGAAGTGAAAGCTATTTTGTCTTCCTTATGCGACTGCTGAACACCAGCAGTTTTCAGATTTTCGAGTACCATTTGAGTGAAGTCACGAACATCTGCATGATCACCCCCGTCATGAAAGGTATTCTTCGGATCAATTAGATCGCCATGTTCGTCAACCCCTAACATGCGATGCGGCGAAAGGCTCTCCACAGTAAATGGGCCAGCAACGCGCACCTTCTTGTTGTCTTGATATGGCTTGTCGTATAGGTATTCCAAATCTGCTCTTGCAGCGATTGATGCATCGATTTCCTTTTGCCGCGCAATTCGTTGTTCCCACCATTTTGCATGAAAGCTTTTTGCTGTATCGGACCAAGCGCTGGATGATTCACGGGGGATTTCCCACTCCTCCCATTTTTCATCTAGTACTTTGTTGAGTTGTTCGCGTATTGGCTCAAGGAGTCCTTGAAACTTGTCCCAAATGACATCAATTTCAGTGTTGTTTGCAATGGACTTGAGTGTCACATGAGGTGCGCGTTCATAAACAAATCCATGGTGTATATTACCATGCACAGGTTTACTAGATGGCGCTGATCGAGTGATTGCCGCATCCCTTAATTGCCCCTCATGAGAGTCCGCAAGTAGATAAAAAGGATAGCGCGCACCCATAATCCGAGCACGTGCCAGCGCAAGGGATACTCTCGATGTGTCAACTGTGATCCAACGTCGCCCCCATTGTTCAGCAACATATGCTGTAGTGCCAGAACCGCATGTCGGATCGAGTACAAGATCACCGGGGTCAGTCGCCATGAGGATGCAGCGTTCAATGACCTTTGAGGATGTTTGAACGACATAAGTCTTGTCCATATCACCTCTGGTATCGGACCAGTGACTCTCAACTTCGCGAATAGGGAAGTCTTCATAAAACCTAACGTAATATGGTAGGGAGGGGGAGGGGGCAAGTCGATGCGCTTTCTTTAGGCGCTCCATACCATCGCGGTGAGTCTTCCAACTATATTTCTGAGGTGCGTAATTGAAGCCCCAGACTTTAACCGAGTAAAAGCATGAGTCTGTATAGCCACTCGACCTCGTGTTGTCGGGAGCAAAAACTCTGGCGCCATTAGGGATTGGAGAAACACCGCCGCGTTCCTCAGAGGTCATTGCCCGTCGTGTTCCATCAGGAAACTGAAGGCGAGAGTACGTCGATCCGCCACCGTAAGCTTTGACCTCAAAAAGCCTACGGAACTTCATTCCCTCTTTTTTCTTAGCAAACCACAATACGTAGTCGTTAATTCGTGCAAGATGGCTGGAACTGAGCGGCGATGTCTTTCGGAAAGATATTTGAGCGACAAAAGATTCCGTACCGAATACCTCATCAAGTAATCCCCTTACGAGATGAATATTCTCATCACTGATTTGCACGAAAATTGAACCAGAATCAGAGAGAAGGTCACGCGCGACCATTAAGCGGTCACGCAAATATGTAAGGTAGCTGTGTATGCCATCTCGCCAAGTGTCTCGAAAAGCTTTAACTTGCTCAGGCTCACGGGTAATATGTTCGACCTTCCCGTCTTTCACATCTTTGTCACCAGTGCTCCACTGAAAGTTGCTGTTGAACTTGATTCCATAAGGTGGATCGAAATAAATACACTGCACCTTACCGCGCAATTGTTCACGCTCTGCTAAGGATGCCATGACCTGCAAACTATCACCGAGAATCATGCGGTTAGTCCAATGAGCATCATGCTGATAAAACTCCGTTTTAGCGCCTTCATCTACTAAACCATTAAAGTCTCCAAATAAGTCAGGCTGAGCGTCGTTATCTTTCTCATCGACCTCAGTGCGGTTGAGCAAGTCGTCGATCAACACCTTAGGGTGAACTTTTTCTTGTATGTAAACTGGTGGTGCATTAACTACCAAATCAGACCAATCTTGCTGGTCCTTACCGCGCCAGACTAACTGTGGATCTAAGTCGCGATTGCGGTTTTCCTTTTCATCAGTTAACTCATTATCGCCTCGAGGGTAGGACACTTTCTTCGGTGCCTGATCTTCTTTGTGCATAACCGATTGATATTCGGCGGTAGGAATATTTTTGCGAGTAGCCTCATCATGAACCAGTGTCTCGATTGATTTTTTTGGTTGAGTCTTTCTTGTTGCCATTTTCTTACCCTTTTTGTTCCGCTATTTACTTGCTGAATCAATCACTTTTGCGAATTCATCCTGAATTTGATGTACGTCCGTAAACTCAGCGAACGCCCAGCGGCCATAGCTTCCCAAATGATTCACCCCGGGGATCCAGTAAGTATCCATAGTTGATTTCTTTTCTTTGGCATCTTCACCACGATACCCTTTGATCTCTACGACTAAATTAAGTGGGTCTTCTGCACCGTGTCCATCGTCTATCTTTACAATAAAGTCAGGCCGGTAGATCCGAGATTCAGATGCGTAACGATAGGGCACATCAAACCCCAAATTGTGATTTTTAACATAGGCCAGAACCTTAGGGTGCGACTCCGCCACTCGACAAAACTCTCCTTCCCAACTGCTATCAAGTATCGCCCAGTTAATCTGGCATAATTGACTGTCTGTCTCATACCGCTCAGTTTTTGATGTGTTGAAATTGACGTGGGTAGTCGACCCTGACGGGTTGTATGGATCAAGAACTGCTTTAATCGGCTGCCTACCTTGCTCAGCTCGGGTAATAGCAGCTGTGATCCTGTCACAGGCTATGTCCGCTAAGGATTGATACATCAAAAGTTGTGGTTTAGTATCTCCGAGACATACAATGCACGTATCCATCCACTCCTTAGTTATGCGTTTCAGTTGACCGAAAAGATATAGTTTAGGTTCTTCATCAGGATCACGCCATTTTGTGTAGATAAGCCGTTGTGTCAGATGGAACAGTACGGAAGATATTCTCATGTCATCGAGATGTTCTATATTTAGATCTACTGCCTCACCAATGATGCCCGAATTTTTTGTAATAGTTGGCCCTACAATGCTAGGTGTTAATTCAAAGATAGATTCATCATTAAAACTGGCAGAAAGTCTTTCCTCTGGTAGTTCAACTCGATAACCTGCAACACGAGGGAAAATAATTTCAAGTGCTTCTCGTTCGGGCAGTATAGCTTTGACTTGTATGGTTTCACGAGGGGCCTGCGGTGGCGCAATTACTGGTTTAGCTGTGAAGTTAAATGGTATGCCCAATACATCTGCGTACTCGACATTAAACAACCCATCTTCGTTTAAATCGTACGACTGGCGTCGAAGAGCGCGACCAATAACCTGCTCACAAAGCAGCTGAGTGCCAAATGCTCTGACTCCCAACACATGAGTAACGGTATTTGCATCCCAGCCTTCTGTCAGCATGGACACAGATACAACACATCGTATGGACTCGCCTAGCTGACCCTTCTTACCTACGGTATTCATTACCTCGCGAAGAAGCGTGGCATCATCAATCTGTTTGCCTGAACGAATTTGGTTAGCAAGATCTCCACCACGCTCCAAAGCCTCACGCTTAAATCTTTCAATTTCGTCACTGGCTAAATCGCGAAAATTCTTATCAAGCGCGTCACCGGATTCCAATTGTTCGCTATCTATCAGGAGGGTATTGGGACGAGCCAACTGGTTGTCATGTTCATCGTAATTGCGGAATAGCTCCAATCGACCATTCACTACATTAGATGAACCATCTTCATTTTCGCGCACAAAGCCAGATATGTAGTCGTAAATTAACTTTGAGGTTGCTGTATTATTGCAGACAACAATGAAACACGGAGGGACCTTTATTCCGGAATCCTTCCAGAGTTTATGTGTCTTATCGTAGTGACCGTATAATGCGCTCAGAGCTGTTTGAAGCTCCACTGGAATGCTGAGAGGATCAAGGGCTGCACTTTGGCCACGCCCTTTTTTAGGCATTTTTTTGCCAATATGCTTCCACAGTTCCCGATACATTGGCATCTCATCGCCAGTTATATTCTCTGCAATTGGAACTCTAGGCAGTTTAACGATGCCGCATTCAATAGCATCCATCAGAGAGAAATCACTCATAGTCCATGGAAATAGAGTGCCTTCTACATAACCTGATCCACTAAGGAAAAATGGCGTGGCTGACAAGTCCAATACACGTGCCACTCCCAGTTTACGGTTAACTGCTTCGAGGCCACTAATCCAGAGACGGGCGGCTTCCTTATTCTTCTCAGCTTCCTTTCTTTCATCACCTTTAAGCCCATCATCTTCATTGCTATTTGGCTTTTCGCGATAGCAATGGTGGGCTTCATCATTAATAGCAAGGATATTTTTTAGACCCATCAACTCAGGCATTACTCTTTGCAGCATCTGCCCATCAGTTTCCACAGTTCCAAGGAGCTCGCCATCACGTCCCTCTAATAGTCGTCGCCCACCTCTGGATATTTCGATTCTCTCACGCGGTTTAAAGGCGTGGTAGTTGGTAATTACGATTTTGGCTTTATTGAGATCATCCATCATATCGCTTGGGACCATTTCTCGACTCATGTAGTAACTGTCTGGATCGTTGGGCATCAAAACACGAAGGCGATCGCGGATTGTAATGCCGGGGGCTACTATTAAAAATCCTCGAGTGAACTTTTTACTATTGGGTTTACGCACAGCATTTATAGTCTGCCAAGCTATTATCATAGCCATCACCGTTGTCTTACCAGCGCCGGTAGCCAGTTTCAGCGCCAATCGCATCAGTTCAGGATTTGCTTCGTTGTTCGCATTGGTTAGATGTTCAATAAAGGCTTGACCGGTTTTTCCTAATTGTGGCGCAACTTCTACCAGCCAGATAGCCGTTTCAACAGCTTCTATTTGGCAAAAGAAAGGCTTAATGCCAGCAAAATCATGATGGCGCCAATGCTGGAGGAGACGGGCAGTCTCGGGAGTTACACGCCAGTCACTAGGATTCGGTAATCGCCGCCATTTATCTACCTCACCGCGTACCGAGTTGATTACAGCCGTGTGGTCATACTGCTGATCTTTAGTGCTAAGGCCCTTACCCTCATCGAAGATCAAGTCTTCCTGAGTTGCGGCTCCTCGTTGCCGTTTTGGCTTCGGGATTGGGGTTATGAACTCAGCACGGCGGCGCTTTTCAAGGATTGCTTGAGTTGGTTGCCCGGTGCTATCCAATTCCCAATGCCTGATTGGATAATCATAAGGAGAATTAAGAATAGGTCGATCAAAAAATGGATTAGACATAGAATGATTCTTGTTTATACGAACCTTGATTAAACAACACCAAACGATGCCAAACAACACCAAACTATATAAAACATCAAACAACATCACAAAACATGTATTTATGGGCCTGATAGGACGTGCGCTTGGAGGATCTAATTGAGCAAGTGGCTACATTCTCAGATTTTTAACACTACTTTAAGAGGATTCTTAGTATGGCGACTGGGCTATTACACATTGATACCCAAGTGACCGAGGATTTTATTAACGGTATAGAAATCTGTAATGGGCCAACTCGATCCACTGGAACTCATCTGTTTCTAAATGACCTTCTAATTGCACGTCGTGATTCAGATGGTCAAGTCTATACAGTCAGGACAGGTATGAATGCGGAAGCCGAAGCGATGCTGAGAGATGGCGATAAGTAAGTTTACTGTATCGCTATAAAAGAATTTTAAAAAGAGAGTGGTGTTCATTTGAACTCACATTTCATAAAAGTTGAAGGAGTTAGTTCATGAAAAATTATACGGATAAAGTCTTAACTGTTATTGCTTTGTGTTTGGTGATTCAGACAATCAGTGCAATCCCATGGATTGAAAAGGCATATGCTTATGATGTACAGAAGGTTGTTATATGCAACCCAAGCGGCAGTTTGTGTGGAGATCGCTGGATTCAGCTTGTTAGGCAAGGCTAGTAGTCTCACAGATTCATTCTAATCTAATTCACTCACGCAGATTAGTAATACTAGGGAATAGCGGAGTCCCTTCTGACAAAAGGGGTGGTACCCCCGGGGTAGGGTCGGCGTATCTGAGAATTGGGGTTTTATTGCTAGGAATTACGAATTATCTATCTATCAACACCCTAATAGTGGGTAGGTTAATGGGTAAAGATTCTAGGTATAAAAAAACCTCCTTAAAAACAGAGGCTTAATTAATATATATGGCGGTGGGATAGTCCGCCATATCACGTCCATGATTGTAGGCTCTTAGGTAAGAATGCGTCTGATAACTCCATAAATACTGGAATTTTACGGAATTAGTGGCTCACAGGTTCCCACATGAACCCATATAATGCTAAACTTATTAATGGGTAGGTTAATGGGTAGGTGAGTTATGCCAAAGAAAATAATAGAGTTAAGCGCAATAGCGGTGAGCCATATCAAGGCGCCCGGTCTACATTCGGTTGGAGGGGTTTCCGGTCTCAAGTTACAAGTTACAAAAGCCGGCAGCAGAAGCTGGATACTCAGAGTAACCGTGGCAAAGAAGGTACGAGATATCGGCTTAGGTAGTTACCCAGCAATCAGCTTAAAGAATGCACGAGATGCAGCAAAAGCAATGGTAGTGCAGATTGCCTCGGGCCATGATCCTGTAGAGTCAC
>Ga0222691_1000447_pt1 | contig 14599 bp, 10 predicted proteins | sample AntAcemetage1237_FD_179839 | JGI IMG/M metagenome (GOLD analysis project Ga0222691, IMG submission 179839) | Saline water microbial communities from Ace Lake, Antarctica - #1237 | ecosystem: Environmental > Aquatic > Non-marine Saline and Alkaline > Saline | place: Antarctica: Ace Lake... | reverse complement strand
GGTACTTCAGGTGCAACAGGCTCAAACGGGAATGCAGGTCAATCAGGTTTAAGTAATACAACAGGAACCTCAGGCTCTTCAGGAGTAGATGGTACTTCAGGAGAAGCAGGTGCAAGTGCTCTAAGTAATAGTAGCGGTTCAACAGGTTCAAATGGTACTTCAGGAGAGGCCGGAGAAGCAGGGGCAAGTGCCCTAAGTTCAACCTCAGGCTCAAGCGGTACAAACGGTTCTTCAGGAGAGGTAGGAGAAGCAGGTGCAAGTGCTCTAAGTTCAACCTCAGGCTCAAGTGGCTCAAATGGTTCTTCAGGAGAGGTAGGAGAAGCAGGTGCAAGTGCTCTAAGTGCAACCTCAGGCTCAAGTGGCTCAAATGGTACTTCAGGTGCAACAGGCTCAAACGGAAATGCAGGTCAATCAGGCTTAAGCAATACAACAGGAACCTCAGGCTCTTCAGGAGTAGATGGTACTTCAGGAGAAGCAGGTGCAAGTGCCTTGAGTAATAGTAGCGGATCAACAGGTTCAAATGGTACTTCAGGAGAGGCCGGAGAAGCAGGGGCAAGTGCCCTAAGTTCAACCTCAGGCTCAAGCGGTACAAATGGTACTTCAGGAGAGGTAGGAGAAGCAGGTGCAAGTGCCTTAAGTAATAGTAGTGGATCAACAGGCTCAAATGGTTCTTCAGGAGAGGTAGGAGAAGCAGGTGCAAGTGCTCTAAGTTCAACCTCAGGTTCAAGCGGTACAAACGGTTCTTCAGGAGAGGTAGGAGAAGCAGGGGCAAGTGCCTTAAGTAATAGTAGTGGATCAACAGGCTCAAGTGGTACTTCAGGTGAGGTAGGAGAAGCAGGGGCAAGTGCCTTAAGTAATAGTAGCGGATCAACAGGTTCAAGCGGTACTTCAGGTGCAACAGGCTCAAACGGAAATGCAGGTCAATCAGGCTTAAGCAATACAACAGGAACCTCAGGCTCTTCAGGAGTAGATGGTACTTCAGGAGAAGCAGGAACATCAGGTGCAAGTGCCTTAAGTAATAGTAGTGGATCAACAGGCTCAAGTGGTACTTCAGGTGAAGCAGGCGAAGCAGGGGCAAGTGCCTTAAGTTCAACCTCAGGCTCAAGTGGTACAAATGGTACTTCAGGTGAGGTAGGCGAAGCAGGTGCAAGTGCTCTAAGTAATAGTAGTGGATCAACAGGCTCAAATGGTTCTTCAGGTGAGGTAGGAGAAGCAGGGGCAAGTGCCTTAAGTTCAACCTCAGGTTCAAGTGGTACAAATGGTACTTCCGGTGAAGTAGGTGAAGCAGGTGCAAGTGCCTTAAGTAATAGTAGTGGATCAACAGGCTCAAATGGTTCCTCAGGTGAAGTAGGTGAAGCAGGGGCAAGTGCCTTAAGTTCAACCTCAGGTTCAAGTGGCTCAAATGGTACTTCAGGTGAAGTAGGTGAAGCAGGTGTAAGTGCCTTAAGTAATAGTAGTGGATCAACAGGCTCAAATGGTTCTTCAGGTGAAGTAGGTGAAGCAGGTGCAAGTGCCTTAAGTAATAGTAGTGGATCAACAGGCTCAAATGGTTCTTCAGGTGAAGTAGGTGAAGCAGGTGCAAGTGCCTTAAGTAATAGTAGTGGATCAACAGGCTCAAGTGGTACTTCAGGTGAAGCAGGTGAAGCAGGTGAAGCAGGTGCAAGTGCCCTAAGTTCAACCTCAGGCTCAAGTGGTACTTCAGGAGAGGCCGGAGAAGCAGGGGCAAGTGCCTTAAGTAATAGTAGCGGATCAACAGGTTCAAATGGTTCTTCAGGTGAGGTAGGAGAAGCAGGGGCAAGTGCCTTAAGTTCAACCTCAGGTTCAAGTGGTACTTCAGGCTCTTCAGGAGTAGATGGAGCTTCAGGGGCAAGTGCCTTAAGCTCTTCTTCAGGCTCAAGTGGTACAAATGGTTCTTCAGGAGAAGTAGGAGAAGCAGGTGCAAGTGCCTTAAGCTCTTCCTCAGGCTCAAGTGGTACTTCAGGGGCTGAAGGTACATCTGGGGTAACTATAAGTGGGACAAGTGGTATTAGTGGAGGTGCTTATGTTACTACAAATGCTATGGTAAGAACAGTATCATCAACTTTAGTACAGTCATCGGATTTCACCACAATTGATAATACTCTTGAAGAGGTTTACATAGATGGTAGAACCCGTACAACTACATTAAGAGTAGATGATGCAGCATCAGTATACGAACCAACTCGTGGAGATTACCCTGATAAAATAGTTGGAGGTACTGAAGCTTACGCTGATACCTCCATCTATTTAGGAAGACCCGATATTTGGCTTTTTATCAATGTAAATGGAACCAAATACCAATTCCCAGGATATGATTAAATAATATAAAAGGAAGAAGATCGAAAGATCTTCTTCTTGATATTTAGAATTTGGCTATTAGTATAATTGTTATTATATTGAGGGATAAGAAAAATTAAATGCGAAAACTCCTTTATATTGCCCCCCACCTCTCAACTGGTGGTTTACCCCAATATCTGGTTAAAAAAATAGAACTACTTAAAAATGACTTTAAAATATATGTTATTGAATGGGTTGATTGTACTGGGGGTAGATTAATAGTAACAAAAAATAAAATTATTGACATAATACCTATCGATAGATTTTATACCCTACAAGATGATAAATCAGAATTGTTTGATATTATTAATGATATAAACCCTGATATAATCCACCTAGAAGAAATACCTGAGTATTTTATGGGTGATGAGATAGCTAGGAAATTGTATGATGTTAATAGAGATTATTTTATAGTCGAAACCTCACATGACTCCTCAATGGATATCAATAATAAGATATTCTTCCCAGATAAGTTTATGTTTGTGTCTAATTGGCAAATTAACCAATATAAAAATATTGATATTCCAAAAATATTAGTTGAATATCCTATTGAGTATATTAGCCGTCCCTGTAGAAATACATCACTAAAAAATCTAGGATTAGATCCAAATAAAAAACACGTACTCCATATTGGATTATTTACTCCACGTAAAAACCAATCTGAATTTTTTGAATATGCTAAATCCCTCCCAGATATTGAATTTCATTGTGTAGGTAACCAAGCAGATAATTTTAAATGGTATTGGGAACCCTTAATGAAAGGCAAACCCGATAATATTACATGGTGGGATGAACGTGTTGATGTAGATAATTTCTACCAATCTATGGATTTATTTTTATTTACATCTCGAGGCACTCATAAGGATAAAGAAACTATGCCTTTAGTAATACGTGAAGCAATTTCTTATAAAATACCTTCATTAATTTATAATTTGGAGGTATATCAAAACTATTTTGATAGGTTTAAAACTGTATCCTATTTAGATTTTAGCGATAAGAATTACAATAAAAAAATAATTACTCTCCTCTTAAAAACCCAAGTTCCTAAAGTTGTACAAATATCATCTGAAGAATTCTCAAAGATTTCAACAATAGACCCTTCTCTAAGTATAAAACCTCAAGAAGAAGCATATGTTATTTGTACTTACCCAAATACACAATCTAGTATAGATACAACTATTAAATGTATTAAATCTTTAAGAAAAGATAGTAAAAGAAAAATTATTATTTCATCACATCATGCAGTTCCTAAAGAACTCCAAGATATGGTTGATTATGTTTTCTACGAAAAAAACAACACCTTAACTAAACACACGTTTTATTCAAATTATACTTATAGTACTGATATTTTTGATACTAACATAAACCTCAGAGGTGAAGATAATGATATATATCATGGTCCTGCATGTTATACATTATTTTACAACCCCGCAACATTTGCTAAAAGTTTAGGGATAAAGAAACTCCATTATGTTAATTTCGACTACCTTCTTAAAGATGAAGAATACATCAACTATATATCAGAAAAACTAAATAACCATAATACATTTTTTGGTGAATACGAAGCTCAAGAAGGAAAATGTTATTATACATACTTTTTCAGCGCACATCCTGAAGCAATTTTAAATAATTGTAAGTTTATAGAAACTGAAAATCAATATAATGATTTAATGGGTGAGTATGGTTCTGAGTCAAATGGGCTTGAAAATTTATACTATCATATTTTTAAAAATAATAAAAATAATTATATTGAACCAAAAGAAAAATTTAATTTAGATATTATAAAATACTTTGAATTTGAAGACTATTCTAGGGTTGAATATTATACAATACTACCATCAAATATTCCTAATAGATTTTGTCCTTGGGTTACAATTTCAAATAATATTGAAAATAAATCAATCCATTATACAGTTAAAAGAAATAAAGACTTAATTATTGATAGAAAGTTAAATGTTACCGGTAAATTTATATTTTGGGATCTAGTTCCATATAATATAGACGATAACATAATCGTTAATTTTTACATTACAGATTTAACTACTGGGGAGTTTATCAAAGAATATAATTTTATTCTTAATAAAGATTACTTTTTAAATAACATGCCTAACAATGGTTCCTTTAAATGGAAAGGAGATAGAGGATTATATTTATCTAAAAACTAATGAGAATATGTCAAGTACACCCCGGATGTGGGATCCCCATCCCTCCTACCAGCTGGGGAGCTATAGAAAAGATAGTATGGGAATTTACTGTAAATTTGAAAAAGTTAGGACATGCCGTTGATATTAAATTCCTCAATGAAATAACCCCCTCTGAATATGATATAATTCACTGCCATGTTACTAACCTAGCAGTAGGATTAGCTGAAAGAGGTATTCCTTATATTTTTCAACTTCATGATCATCACGTTTACTATTTTGGTAAAGATTCACTGACATATAAACAAACATTAAAGGCAATTGAGGGTTCAATAAAAACTATAGTCCCAGCAAGATTCTTAGTTGATTATTTCAACCATCCAAGAGTAGAATATTTTTCACACGGTGTAAATGTAGATAAATTTTATCGAAAAGAAAAAACTACTCCCAAAGAACCAAAATTACTAATGGTTGCTAATAATGGTTTAGCAGGTGATAACACATTTGATAGAAAGGGATTTACATATGGTGTAGGTTTAGCAATGTTAAATAATTTACCTATTACAATAGCAGGTCCCTCAAATAATAAGGAGTTTTTTAACACCCATCTCTGGATGTTAAGTTATTCTAAGTTAAATTTGATTTTTGATATCCATAATGATGAATTATTAGAATTATACCATAAACATGATATATTTATTCACCCTACAATGTTAGAAGCAGGACACCCCAATTTAACTATGGTTGAAGCTGCTGCTGCTGGTTTACCTATTATAGCTAATTGGGAACATTCAACTGACTTTCATGGGGCTTGGAGATCACCACGTGATATTTTTGAAATGGATAAAGGATTAAAAGATATCATAACCAATTGGGATAGTTATAGAAACCAACTAACCCAAACTAGTAAAGAATTATCATGGTTAAATCGTTCAATAGAATTAGTTAAATTGTACAAAACCCTATAACAGTATGAAAGAAATTTTAATAAAAGAGTACAATAATTTAATCAAAGTACCTAAACCCCCCCTTATAAAACAAAACATTTTCAAATTTGACTTTATTAAAGGTTGTAAATTTGAAGTATTGGGTGATATAAAAGCAAAATATATTGTAAACTTTATCAACCAGGATACGGGAGATATAGTTTATGAAAATACAATTACAAATAATATGTGGTGTAAGACCAATATTCAATATTTTATCAAGTATCTAATAAAGGTTAAAGATGAGAACACAGGGAAAGTTGTATTTGAACATTCGTATGATGCCGAGGATCAAAAGATTTATATTCATTTATCTTCTAGTGCTTTAGGTGATACATTATCATGGATTTCACATTTGGAAGAATTTAGAAAAATTCATAAATGTAATTTAACTGTATCAACATTTCATAATAACATGTTTGATGAAAAATACCCAAAAATTACTTTCATCAACCCCGGTGTAGAGTTATTTGGTTTATACGCTATGTATGAGATAGGATGGCATTATAGTGAAGGGGGAAAAATAGATTATAATAAAAACCCTTTAAATTTTAGAAAAAACCCTTTATCAAAAACAGCAACTGATATTTTAGGTCTTAATTATAAAGAAATAAAACCAAAGCATACATTTAAAAATACGGGTTCAACCATTGATGGAAAATATGTTTGTATAGCCCCCCATGCTTCATCACACGCTAAATATTGGAACTATGAAGGTGGGTGGCAGAAAGTAATAGATTACTTAAATAGTAAAGGTTATAAAGTTGTAATGATTACACAAGAACCTTTAAATGATAAATGGCATGATTCTAAATTAGGAAAAACATTAACTGGAGTTATTAATAAAACTGGAGATCACCCATTAAGTGAAAGAGCAAATGATTTAATGAATGCTAAAGCTTTTATAGGGTTAGGGAGTGGGTTAAGTTGGTTAAGTTGGGCTGTGGGGTGTCCAACAATCCTAATCTCAGGATTTAGTGAACCCTACAGTGAATTTGAGGGTTGTGAAAGGATATATACACCTGAAAACAAATGTAGGGGTTGTTTTAATTTTACAAAATTAGATGCTGGTGATTGGGAGTGGTGTCCCGAACATAAAAATAGTTCAAGACATTTTGAATGTACTAAAACCATCCTACCCCAAGTTGTAATTGATGCTATAGATCGTCAATTATTAAAATTTTCTTAATATTTATAAACAAAATAATTACATAAATCATCAATTAAGGAGTTATTTTTAATATTTATAATAAAATTATTACATAATATGGCTTTAAATTTTACAAACACAGGAGTAGTAACAGGACAACCCGTAGAAGCTTCTCAAATCTCCCAATCTTTTGATGCGTTTACAGGTGTAAATGCTTATAATATTAACCTTTCTGGTTCTTTATCTGTAACCGGTTCTATATCATCATCACTTGGTTTTGAAGGAGATTTAACAGGTGAAGCATCAACATCAGTTAGTTCATCATTCGCAGTTAGTTCATCATTCGCAGTTAGTTCATCATTCGCAGTTAGTTCATCATTCGCAGTTAGTTCATCATTAGCAGTTAGTTCATCATTCGCAGTTAGTTCATCATTCGCAGTAAGCTCATCATTAGCAGTAAGATCAACCCAATTAGAATTTACAAACATAGCAGGAACATTAACATCAGAAGTCTTCCTTAAAGGTACTGCAGTATTTGAAAGTGGTGTGGCAACAGTAACTGATTTTTCACCACAGTTAGAAGGTAAAACCCTTGGTACTGATTGTTTTGTATTAACAACATACATGGGTACATCAATAAATGGGAGTCCAATTGGAGTAACACTAAATGAGAGTGGGCATTTAGTATTTAATGAAAAAGGAGAGCAAAGTGAAGAATTCATGTTTATGGTATTTTTCACATAATAATAATTAAAAAGTTTTAAAAATGGTAAAAAAATTAACACAGGGAGAAATCGATAGTTTAACCAAGCTTCAAAAAAGCTATGCTGAACTAACAACAGTTGTAGGTAATGTTGAGATGCAGATATTAGCACTTGAGTTACGTAAAGATCAATTTAAGAATAGTTTATTAAACCTGCAAGAAGGTGAAATTAAATTAGGTAAAGAATTAGAAGATAAATATGGTGATGGCTCTATTTCTTTGGAAGCTGGTGAATTCACCCCAAATAAATAGTTTTTGAGGAAAAATTACATATTTATTATCAAAATAATAACAACTATATAAAATGGCAGAAACATTAATTTCCCCAGGAGTATTAGCAAGAGAGAATGATCAATCCCAAATAACTACCCAACCATTACAAGCAGGAGCTGCTTTAGTAGGTCCAACAGTGAAGGGGCAGGTAAATATTCCAAAACTAATTACTACCTACAGTGAATTCCAAGCTGATTTCGGAACAACTTTCGACAGTGGTTCGGATGAATTTACATTCTTTACCTCAATATCGGCTTATAATTACTTTCAAAATGGGGGTACTTCATTACTAGTAACAAGAGTTGCTTCCGGTAGTTTCACCCCAGCTTCTTCTTCTACAATGTATAATGATGTAGAAAGCGGTGCTATAATTGCAGGAACTAGTTTATTAGGTTCATTTGCAAGTGGTGGACAAGGTGGAACAGCCGGAACATATTCAGATGTGGTATCAACTACTTCTGGTACAGGTACAGGTTTAAGTTTAGATGTAGTTACAAGTATAGATAATGGTAAACTATTAGCTACAGCTGATGCATTATTAGCAAGTGTTACAATTCAAATATCAGGTGGGGCTGCAGCAACTTATCCAGGTGTCGCTCTCTCAGGAGGAACTGAAGGAACAGGTGCTGTTGGTACTATTATATTATCAGATTCAACAACAATATCATCAATAACAGTTACAACCACAGGCTCAGGGTTTGTTGCTACTGAAACTATCACAATCCCCTCATCATCTTTAGGTGCATCAGGTTCAGGTGGTACGGATGCAGTATTTACCTTAGTAGCCGGTGATTTATTTGTAGAACCTACATCAATATCAGCTCAAGATGTAGGTGCAGGGTATGCTGTAGGTGATACAGTAACAATAGACTCAACCTTAATTGGAACACCAGCAGCTGATTTAGTATTAACATTAGTAGATGCTGATATAGTAGATGCAAATGCTTTTACATTAGAAACAATTGGTCAAGGTATCATTATGAATAATGATGGTGCTTTAAATTCACAAGGTGCCTTAACTAATGGAACTTCTGATAACATTAGATGGCAAATCACTAACCCATCAACGGGGTCAGGTACATTTAGTATAATTGTAAGACGAGGTAATGATACCACAAGAGCAAATTCAGTTCTAGAATCATTTAATAATGTATCGTTAGACCCAAAATCATCTAATTACATATCTAGAATAATTGGCGATCAAACCAAAGTAGTAAGAGGAGAAGGAACATCAGATGTTTATTTACAAACATCAGGATCCTATCCAAACGCCTCAAGATATATAAGAGTAAGTAATGTAGCCTACAAAACACCAGATTATTTCGACAATAGTGGAACTCCAAAATCACAGTATACAGCATATATACCAGTAGCAGCTTCAGGTACATTTGGGGGTGCATCCGGAACAATTTTAACTGGAACTGGAAAATATTATAACCAAATTAATGGTACAGATACTCAAGGGTTAAAAGGTGATAATTATACAACTGCTTTTAATTTATTAGCAAATAAAGATGATTACAAGTATAATTTAATATCTGCACCTGGTTTATACCAATCAGATTATAGTTCAGTATTAAATACTTTAACATCAAATACCGAAAATAGAGGTGACAACATTGTAATTTTAGATCTTGAAGCCTATAATTCTTCAATAACAGCAGTTACACAAACCGCAGCTAGTAAAGACACTTCATATGCCGCTTCATATTGGCCATGGTGTATGGTAACAGACCCCGATTCAGGTCAAAATGTTTGGGTCCCAGCTGGAACACTAATGCCAGGAGTTTATGCTTCAAATGATAGAACAGCAGAAGCATGGTTTGCACCTGCCGGTATTAATAGAGGTGGTTTAGGTAATGTAATCCAAGCAGAAAGAAAATTAACTCAAAATAATAGAGATACATTATATCAAGGTAAAGTTAACCCAATCGCAACATTCCCCGGAAGAGGAGTTGTAGTATTTGGTCAGAAAACATTACAAACTACAGCATCAGCTTTAGATAGAATAAATGTTAGAAGATTATTAATTTCACTTAAAAATTATATCTCACAAGTAGCAGATAATTTAGTATTTGAACAAAATTCATCAGCAACTAGAAATATATTCTTAACTCAAGTAAACCCATATTTGGAATCAGTACAACAAAGACAGGGTTTATACGCATTTAAAGTCGTTATGAACGAGTCAAACAATGGTCCCGACATAGTTGATAGAAATGAATTAAGAGGCGCTATATACGTTCAACCAACAAAAACAGCAGAATTTATTTACCTAGATTTCAATATACTCCCAACAGGAGCTGAATTCCCTGCATAAAAATAAATTTTAACAATAATTGGAAATGAGGTGCGTTTAGCACCTCTTTTTCGTATGTATAACTGACCCAAACGACATGATATGAAAAAATGCTCTAAATGTAACCAAGATAAGGAATATTCAAATTTCTATAAAAAATCATCTTCAAAAGATGGTTGTTCACATATATGCAAGGGGTGTAGAATAGAATATAACAACAATTCCAAAGATTTAACCCAACGTTACTATAAAGAAAATAAGGAAAAGTATCAAGAAAGTAGTAAAAAATACTATAAAACCAACACAGAAAAAGTCAAAAACAATAGCACAAAATGGCAAAAACACAACCATGAAGAATATAAACTAATACAAAAAAAATGGCATAAAAATAACAGGGAATACCATAAAGTTTGGAGAAAAGATAAATGGGATAATGACCCTAACTATAAATTAAGGATTTTATTAGGAAATAGATTAAATGAAGTCCTAAAGAAAAATAAAACATATAAAAGTAGTAACATTATTGCTCTTCTAGACTGTTCTTTAGGTGAATTAAAATCCCATCTCCAACAACTATTCAAAAAGGAAATGTCTTGGATCAACCATGGAATTATATGGGAAATAGACCACATCATACCCTGTGCTAATTTTAATTTGTCACTCGTTGAAGGACAAAAAAAATGTTTCCATTTTTCTAACCTCCAACCCTTATTTAAAACCACCAAAATATCCAAAAGTTTTGGTTATGATAGTGAAATAGGAAATAGAAATAAGTCTGATAAATTTATGTGATTTAACCCCCCCATCATATATGTATACACGATAACAAAATTAAAATAAAATAAAATATAAAATTATGGCTGTACTAGACCCCAATGAGATCTTTTTTACCGCGTTTGAACCAAAGCAAGCAAATAGGTTCATAATGTATGTAGACGGGATTCCATCCTATATTATAAAGGGTATTAGTGGACTAGGTTTCGCACAAGATGAAATCACACTTAACCACATTAACACGTACCGTAAAGTAAAGGGTAAGTTAAGATGGAACGATATTACAATGCAACTATTTGATCCAATTACACCCTCAGGAGCTCAAGCAACTATGGAGTGGGTAAGATTACACCATGAGTCAGTAACCGGTAGAGATGGTTATAGTGATTTCTATAAGAAAGATTTAACTATAGACGTATTAGGTCCTGTAGGTGATGTTGTTTCTGAATGGATTATTAAAGGAGCATTTATTAAAGATGCATCGTTTGGTGATATGAATTGGGACACTGATGGTGAAGCAATGAATATTGACATGACTATTGGAATGGATTATTGTGTTTTGAATTTTTGATATAAAACAAATATTTTTAAATTGAGCTTGGCTAAAACAGTCAAGCTCTTTCTATTCTCATATATAGTAGAAAATAGAAAGTAAGAAACAACTTGGCTTGTGCAATACTTTTTCTTATATTATATATGTATACATGAATAATAAAGTTATAATTAAATAAAATTTATATGGAAGAATTTACCCGCCCCACTGAAAACGTAGAATTACCCTCAAAAGGTTTACTGTATCCTGAAGAAAACCCATTATCTTTGGGCATAGTCGAAATTAAATATATGACAGCCAAAGAAGAAGATATTTTGACAAACCAATCCTACATTAAAAAAGGTATTGTATTAGATAAACTCTTACAATCACTTATAGTTGATAAAAAAATTAATTATGATGATATAGTTGTAGGGGACAAAAATGCACTACTAATAGCAGCACGTATTTTAGGTTATGGTTCAAACTATGAATTTGAGTATAATGGTGAAAAAGAATCTGTAGATTTATCTATATTAGAAAACACACAATTCGATGAGGCTTTAATTACAAAAGGTATCAATGAATTCGAATACCAACTCCCAAAAACAAAAGCTAATATATCCTTTAAAATTTTAAATGGGAGAGATGAAAAAGCTATTGAAAGAGAATTACAGGGGCTTAAAAAAATAAACAAGGAAGCGAATCCTGAAATGTCAACACGATTAAAATATATTATAACATCTATTGAAGGAGATCCTGATAAAAAATCAATTAGGGAGTTTGTAGACAATTATCTACTAGCCCAAGATTCCCGAGCACTAAGAAACTATATTAAATTAGTTCAACCAGATGTTGATCTAACTTTTTTTCCCGAGGGAAGTAGTGATGACGCAATCATCCCCATTGGACTTAACTTTTTTTGGCCTGACGCTAGATAACTCACCGGGGGCAAGATTAAATTTATTTAATTCAATACATGAAATTGTATTTAATAGTAAGGGGGGGTATGGTTGGGAAACTGTTTATAATATGCCTATATGGTTACGTAAATTCACTTTCAACAAACTTAAAAGCCATTATGATGAAGTTGAAGAAGGTAGAAAAAAATCCAATAGAGAAAGGGACACACAGATTGATTTAAATAATCCAACCAACCCCACCCAACCATCAAAAAGTATATCCCCCCCTACTTATATCTCAAAAAGAACAAAAAAATAGGTTTTTCTAATATTTATAATAAAACAAAGTTAGAATGACCGATAACAATTTAGATCCCAAAAAATATCAACAGGTAGTTGAACTCCTTAAAGAGATAAGAAGAGGTTATGAATCTTTAGGCCAGGCAAACCCTTTTACAGGCCAAACAGCCCGTGAGTTTATTGCAACTATGGGGGATGCTGATGATGCCATTATTAAATTAGTTGATGGTGTAGATGATTTAGACAAGAAATTAGATAATGTTGGAAAAAATGCAAAGGGTTACTTTGAAACTTTAATAGGTTTAAATGGTGCAATAAAAAAGCAAAATGAAAGTCTTAACATTACTAAAAAAGCAACTAGCCAAATTCAAGGAATTGCTGAAAAGTTAAAAGACGACCAGGAAGGTATTAACAGACTAAATGCTAAAGAACTTAGCCAACTCCAACAAAAATACAAATCCCAACTTTCTAACTTTCAAATAGCTAACAAAGAAATACTTTTAGGGAAAGATGGTGAAAGATTAAATGAAGCTAATCTAAAAAAACGTTTAGCATCATTATTAGTAGCAGAAAAGATTACTGAGGGTCATGCTGATATGATAATGGAGATGCAAGCTGAATCTTCAGTTTTAACTGACATAAACCAAAAATTAGCAGATAGAACAGCAAAAGAAGAAAAGATTGCCGGGTATAATGAATTAACTAATAAAGCACTAGACTCAGCTGGTGGGTTAATGAAAAGTATAGGATTTGGTAAATATGCTGATATGTTTAAGGACATAGGTAAAGAAGCTAATGAATTAACTGAAGAACTTTACGACCAACAACAAGCAGCTAATGATTTTAATATAGAATTAAAAAAGGCCCAGAAAAACGGTGAAAGAACAGGTGAAGAGCTTAAAGATTTAGGTAAACTAGGTTTAGAGGATGCCGACATTGAGGCAAAAGTTTTAGGAGATACACTTGTAAAGGGAGCTACAAAGTTTAAGAAGGAAATGTTAGCTGCTTTAGATGTAGCTATATTTAAAGGATTTAAAGATGGAATAAAAGCCTTTGGAGCAGCAAGAGAAGATCTAGCAAAAACTTTTGGGTTAGGAAGAAGTGATGCTAATGGTTTAAAAGAACAAATGAATTTTATGGCTAACTCAGCAGGTGAAGCTGATAGTAATTTAGGCCATTTACATTTTACTATAGCGGATGCTGTTAAGGGTATACAAGAATTTAATGCTGAAATAGGAGGTGCTGTAAAATTAACCCAAGATGAATTAAAAACATTTTCATTATTATCTAATGAATTTGGGTTAACCACTAAACAAGCAGCTCAATTTATAAAATTAGCAAAGTCAAGAGGTGAAAGTTCTGAAGATCTTACAGCATCCTTAAGAGGACAAGTAGCAATACTAGCAGAACAGGAAGGAGTAGCAGTAAACCAACAACAAGTATTTTCTGATATTGGTAATATTAGTGCAGCTAATAGAATGTCAATGGAAGGTCAAGGCAAATCATTAGCTAATGCAGCTTTCTACTCTGCTAGGTTAGGAATGAGTCAATCTCAACTTGAAAAAACATCTTCTTCATTACTAGATTTTGAAAGCTCTATAGGAGCTGAAATGGAAGCTGAATTGTTGACTGGTAAACAGTTGAATTTACAGGATGCTAGGAAAGCAGCATTAATGGGTAACCAAGAGGATTTGGCAAAGGCTATATCAAGAGAAATAGGAACATCAGCTGATTTTCAGGAGTATAATGTCTTGCAACAACAATCATTAGCTAAAGCATTTGGAATGTCAAGAGATGAATTAGCTGAAATGTTAGAAACTCAAAAACTTTTAGGTAATGGGGCAAAATCACTAGATGATGCTTCTAAAGAGTATAATAAAGCTATGGAAGATGGGGTAATAACAGCGGATGAACAAAGAAAAATTGGAACTGAGCAATTAACAAATCAATTACATGCTGAAGCTGCTGCTAAAAGATTTGCGGATGCTATGACAAAGCTAAAGGATCAATTAACTCCTATAATTGATAAATTTGCATCACTATTAGATTATTTAATGGATGGGGTTGAAACCGTAATGAGTTTTAAAGGAGTATTAACAGGAATTGGGAAAATAATGCTGGGTA
>Ga0222691_1000437_pt1 | contig 14743 bp, 24 predicted proteins | sample AntAcemetage1237_FD_179839 | JGI IMG/M metagenome (GOLD analysis project Ga0222691, IMG submission 179839) | Saline water microbial communities from Ace Lake, Antarctica - #1237 | ecosystem: Environmental > Aquatic > Non-marine Saline and Alkaline > Saline | place: Antarctica: Ace Lake... | reverse complement strand
GTTTGGCTCAACCTTTCCTAAAGGTTGAAAGGGTCGTCCGTTCCCAAGTCGTAGTTGTATTCGTACAAGTATTTCTCAAACCGCTTCGGGTGTAGACACATTTGAATCAGTTCTTCCTTGTAGCGGGACGTCTTCTTTATCATAGTCTCGTAATCGTAGGTAAATAGACTGGGGTTGGTCGCCATCTCCCTTTTATTTACACGCAGTAGGTTCGTTTCCAAAATAGCCATCGCGTTCGGATTCGACGACAACTCGTGCCAATATAGTTTGTCTGTGTTCTCTTGAAGCATCTCGACCGCAGCAGGATTACCCGACAGAAAGCGCCAGTTGATTTTTTCTGGATTCTCTTGAAGCATGGACGTGGCGGATGGATTTCCTGACAGCCAGTTCCAGTGAATTTTGTCTGGATTCTCTTGAAGCAGAGACACCGCGGATGGATTGCCTGACAACACATCCCAGTGGATTTTGTCTGGATTCTCTCGAAGCATAGACATCGCCGCTGGATTGGAAGAGAGATGTCGCCAATTAATGTTTTTCGTGTCTTTCAATAGGTACATCGCGCTTGGATTTCCGGACAAAAAATTCCAGTCGGCTTTGTCTAGATTCTTTTCTATCAAGAACATCGCGTTCGGATTCAAAGACAATAAAGACCAATTGATATTAGACAGGTTTCGTTGTATCAAGTGCATTGCGTTCGGATTCAGACACAACATGTCCCAATTTATCCAGGTTGGATTCTCTTCCAACAGGGACACGGCGTTTGGATTGGAGGACAAATCCCGCCCGTCTATGGTGAATTGACCGGCACACCAGTGGTCAAGCGGAAACTTTAAGCGCAACATGAGTTCTAAAAAAAATATGTCAATCCTTTCAATTTAAATTCAGAGCATCGTTTTCAACATATCTTCTGTGCTTAAATAAAACTTATTCACAAAAACCTCTCGATTCGGGTTTACACGCCTCAACTCCATTTTAAAATTCTCCACTATCCAAGCATGAAATAGGTCGCACGTCTTAAGCATACTATACTTTGCAACATCGCCGTTTGGATAACGGACCACTAAGAACGCCATCTTATTTTCGCAATAGGAACTTGCCAAAATATCCACAACATCATGAATGATCACGTCAGCACTTTCGTCGTCTGGTGACAACTCGATCTCCGCAAATACAGGGGACATATAGACTTCCTTTGAACCGATTTTTATTCAATTTTAAAAAATTGAAAATTCTACGCAACATTCCAATGGACGAGATGTCGGACGATAGTTCGGACGAGATGCCAGAACTGGAAGACATCCCAGACCTATACGACAGCCTATGGAGCCACATGACGACAGACGACCAGACACCGATTTATTTAGACATTGAAACGATAGACCATATTCGCGTAAAAACTAGATTAGAATATAGGTCATCCCACACGTTGCGCCTACGTATATGCGATGTCTGGACTTCCCGTCTGATGTTTCAAGTCGATATACACTCGGCAAACGATTTGCGTGCGTTTAGATTCACAGGACCTCAGTTAAAATACAACCTAGAGAAAGATAACTTTGGTTTGGGTCCGTTCGGGTCTACAAACTTGGGCGACGAGTGCTGTGTGTGTTTGGAAAACTGCGTGACGAAGACCAGTTGTGGACACTATTTATGTAGATTTTGCCAGGATAAATTACAAACGTTGCGTTGCCCCATGTGCCGTGCCCACTTTCGCGGGTAGACGCCAAATATTTTTTTTATAAAAAAAAAGTGTCCGCCGACACCTTTTTTTTGTTTTATTCGCGCTCTGCTTCGATGCGCTTGGCTATATTGTCGCAGATGGTCTTGAAGAAGATTTGCCGAACCTCCGTCTCACGCGACAAAGGAGGCGGTGGATGAGTAGGCGATCTCGGGCGTCGTGGCGATCTCGGGCGTCGTGGCGATCTCGGGCGTCGGGGCGCTCGCGGCTTGCGCAGCAGCTGGGTAAGCAGTTCCGCCGCGAGCTTCGGGTGTTTCACAAAAAGCAACGCAACCATCTCTTTGTTCGTAGGCGCCATGCGTCTCTCTATGCGGACGCGGTGTTTCAATTTTCATAAAAAAAAGGTGTCCACCACCACCCCTTTTTTTCTACTTGGATACCCGGATGATGAACGGGCTTCCTTTCGGGCGATCTTTATTCCACGCCTTGGCTAGTTCTCTGGCTAGTTCTTGGTCCGCTTGTGATCGTGGTGGGTCGGGTTGCTGAAAAAGCCCATAGGCGGCGTACTTGATTACTGGCGGCATCTCTGGTCTAACTATCGTAGAAAGAACTGGTTCAATTTTTACGACCAGCGTTTGGTGTCAAAAAAAAAGGTGTCCGCCGCCACCCCTTTTTTATGTTTTTTTATAGCGACTCGCCGTCAGAGCTCTGCGCCTCTTCTTTGCGCTTTGCCACGTTGGTGGCGATCTTCTTGGACTTGCGGATCGCCGCATCGTAGCGCTTCTTTTCAGCTTGGAGCTCCTCGTCGGACGGGTTCGTCGCCTTGAACCGCCCCATGTGCTCTTTCCTGGTCTCGCGCGCCAGCGCCGCCTTTTGCTTTTGCCCGTCCGTCATCGGGTTCGTCACCCCCGGCTTCTCCTTGGACAACAGCTCAGCCATCAGCTCCGACGCAATCTCGGGGTGCTTCTCGAACAACAGTGCAGACATCGCCTTGTAGGTCACCTTGTGATCTTTCACCAACACCGACATCCCTTCAAACGTGTACGAATCGAGAGAGGTGCCAAGAACAGACATGATGCCTGGTTTGAAAGCTATGAGACCTATAGAGTGATTTTATGATTTCAATTTTTACGCCCAGACGTTTGAGGTCAAAAAAAAAGGTGTCCGCCGCCACCGATTTTTTTTTGTTTACGCGTCGAAATCTTCCCAGTCGTCCAACACCTCGACGGGCGCCTCGACGACTGGTGCCACGACGGGCGCGACGACTGGCACGACGACTGGCGCGATTTGCGCTTTGGCTTGGGACCAACGCACCAGTTCTTCACGGTGGTCGAGGATGATTTTGGTGAGATCATACAGCGAGATGCCTTGTTTGTAGGTGCGTGCGCGGAGCTTGGGCGACTTGGACTGCTCGAATTCGCCTTTGTGGGAGAACACCACCATTTGGTCTGAGCGCGCCGCACACAACACAATCCCCATCCATATGCGCTGATTCTTTGCCCGGATGTCGCAATCCGCGTGCATCATGCGCGCGACCAGCACGTCGGTCTCGAGCACGCGATCCGAGAACTTGAGATCGTTTTCGATCCACGCCGAGATATTGGACCACTGCTTGTCCCCGAACACAAACGGCTGGGTGCCGTAGCGAGCTTTGAGCTTGGAGTCGACGATCGTGAATTTGCTGGACAAGAAGCGTGGGTCCAACATGATGATAGTCTGTGCGTGGTCTTAGGATGCCTCAGACTTTCAATTTTTGCGCCCCGAGCGTTTGGTGTCAAAAAAAAGGTGTGCGCCACCACCCATTTTTTTTATGTTTTTTTAAGCCTCGTCCGCCCAGTTGAACCACGGGATCGGGGGCGGGGGTTCGTCGTCGTCGTCAAGCGACAAGAGCACTACGGGTGCGACGGGCTTCGGTGTTCGGTACACCAACCGGGGCTTCTGGTGGCACGCAGCCGACTTGTGACCTTTCTTCTTGCAGTGCGCGCACGGCGGGCACGTGGGGCACTGGTAAACCGTGTGACCGGACTTCTTGCAGAAAAAGCAGTTCATGGTGAACTTGCCGGGGGATGCTATGAACAGACTGGAGGCGTCTTTTGGTTTCAATTTTTTCTGTTTGACGCCAAATGCGTCTGTTTGACGCCAAATGCGTCTGTTTGACGCCAAATGCGGAAAAATTGAAACGACGAAGCATCTATACCACGTTCACAGAGTCGAGAACATGAACAGCCTCGCTCAACGTCTCAACAACGCAGTCGCGTCCGGGGACGCCGAGAGCCAAATCGAGGAGATCGTGGAGATCCTTTGCGCACGCAAGTACGTCCAAGCCACCAAATCCGCCTTCGGTCCTGACCCGTCGGGTCAGTTCGACGAAAGCACGTCGGTGCGCTACTACAAGTACATCTGGTACCTTCACACGCATGACCCGGAGAGCAAGGACAATATCGCCGTGGACGTGGAGCGCATCTGGGCGTACCTCCGCGGAGAGCAGTTGTCGGCTGCGTCCAAGTACTCGATGACGGAAATCAAGTCCCTATGCGCCAGGAATTACGTGGTGATGACCGCGGACAAGCGCCTCAAGCAGAACTGGATCAACGCCTACGAAGGCAGCAAAAAATGGTCGTTCAACGTGTTCGCACTCCGAAGCCCGATGCCTACGGACTGCCTGCGCCAAATCAACACGTGGCTTTAAACAAAAAAAGGGTGGTGGTGGACACCTTTTTTTTTGAGACCTACGCTGGTCGTAAAAATTGAAATCGCCCAATTCATCGAGAGGGTCTCAACGAGTGCATTCAACATGTCCACTCGCGTTTCCAACGATTTTTTCGACTATCTGAAAGATGTCCGGCGCATGGACAAGGAGGGCAAGACCTACCAAATGTCTTGGGTCCAGACGCCCGAACCGACCGAAGTGACCAACGTCCACGTTATGTCGCAGCGCTTCCGCGATGGTCAATGCGTCCGGCATGTCATCAAACGCTACGACGCCATCCTCAAGAAGGTGAAGATCGGGGAGAACGCGTTGTTCGGCGTCTACGACTCGGAGTCTGACAGCATCCTGTCGGGGAGCACAAGGTTCAAGTCCCTCAGCGCGATGTCGCAAGCCCACTACGTGCAAGAAGGCTCGTCCCGCAAATCAAGCAACGGCTGGAAAGAGTGCCAATACGAAGTGGAAGGCGTGTGGATAAGTTGTGACTAAACATAAAAAAAGGGGCGGTGGTGGACGCCTTTTTTTTTGACACCAAACGCTAGTCGTAAAAATTGAAATCGTTAAATCCTTAGAGATAAGTTCATACAGTCTGTAACATGTCTGTTCCTTCGTTTTGCATCCCCTACTTGATGAGCTTTGTCACGGTGGGCAAGGTCACGCATGTGTTCAATGACTTGTTCGAGTGCGACTGCGTGAAAGACGTTCAGCTGGTGCCCATGGAGAAAGACGGCAAGAAGTACAACCTCTGCTTCGTGCACTTCCACGACATGCCGGTGGACCCAGACATTGGTGGTGGCAAGTGGTCCAAGCTTGACGACGAGACGCCGTTCTTCAAGTTGAAGCCTGACAACAAGGTAAACCCTGTCACGGGTGAGCCCTTCTTCTGGAAGGTCTTCCTCAACAAGAAATCCAAGCCGGAAATCTTGTAAAAACATAAAAAAAGGGGCGGTGGTGGACGCCTTTTTTTTTGACACCAAACGCTAGTCGTAAAAATTGAAATCGTTAAATCCTTAGAGATAAGTTCATACAGTCTGTAACATGTCTGTTCCTTCGTTTTGCATCCCCTACTTGATGAGCTTTGTCACGGTGGGCAAGGTCACGCATGTGTTCAATGACTTGTTCGAGTGCGACTGCGTGAAAGACGTTCAGCTGGTGCCCATGGAGAAAGACGGCAAGAAGTACAACCTCTGCTTCGTGCACTTCCACGACATGCCGGTGGACCCAGACATTGGTGGGGGCAAGTGGTCCAAGCTTGACGACGAGACGCCGTTCTTCAAGTTGAAGCCTGACAACAAGGTGAACCCTGTCACGGGTGAGCCGTTCTTCTGGAAGGTCTTCCTCAACAAGAAATCCAAGCCGGAAATCTTGGCATAAAAACATAAAAAAAGGGTGGTGGTGGACACCTTTTTTTTTTGACACCAAACTATATGGACGTGTGGATCGACGGCGGGGGGTTCGCGGCGTTTTGGTATTCGTACGGATATATGTCTAGGATTCCACGTCCTGCTTCGTTACACGGCTATAGTGCCGGCGCCCTAGTGTGCGTTCTCTTGACGTGCGACGTAGACGATGTCCTTGACGCGGCGCTCGCCGTTTTATCGGACTGTACATTTGGCGCCGTCGGGGACGCCTTAAGGCGCTTTGTAGAGACCTTGCTGCCTTGTGACGCCCACCTACGAGCCTCCAATTATGTACACATCGCCTTAAGCGATCCAAGCGCGTGGTATAAAACAAAAATCGTAAACTCTTGGGACACGAGACAAGACCTAGTCGTTGTGGCGGCGTGTTTCATTCCAGGCTTTATGGGCGGCCATAGAAAAGACCCGGTGTATGGTTGTCTAGACGCCACCTTCGCGCCTGACTTAGACGACTATCGTGTCAACCTCATGCGGGTTACGCCTCGGGCGGCAGATTTGTCTCTGATTGACCGAGACACCGCCATGGGATACTACGCGCAAGGCGCCATAGAGGGATTTTTAAAAGCAGAGATAAAAAATATAGGGCTTCACAATATAGGTTTATAGGGCTTCTTCACATTCCAATAAGTCAGACACATCCACTACGTCTTCGCGGACATCCTCTGGGATTGTATCGTCCTCGCTTTCTGTTTGCGGGACATTTTGTACTACGCCCTTATGGTACAAGAGCCCGTGTTTGATACAAATGTCCGCCAAAATCCATCCCTTAGGCACGACAAAGTGATGTTCCGACCCCGGATAAGTTGCTGTAATGACTTTGTGCGTCATCTTGGTGTTCCTCTCTCTATAAATCCATTTCAATTTTTAAAATTGATGGCGATTGAACGTGGTGTCTAATGTATGGCGATTTTACTACCGTTTTACCTTCGTCTCGGCGCGCACAGCCTCACCACGGACCAACCGCTGGACGTGATTGTCTATGAAATCGAGAGGATTTTAGACACCTTAGGCATCGTCCACGAACATTACATTTGGTTCTTTGACCAAGACGAATGCTTTGAAATCGCCGTGTATGCGACCGAAGACGCTCATGTCATCATTCCGCGAAATATAAGCCATAACGCGACCCTCTTTGAGGACATTGTATCCGAACTGAATTCTGTCTTTAAGAAAGGATTTTGAGACAAATTTGTCTCACGTCATACTCTAAAATTAAAGGACATATAAAATGGGGCGAATTTTACTACAAAGGAGTTCAAGACCGCGCCGTTCAGGTCGAATCAGACGGGAAGTATCCGGAAAATATTGCCGAAGAAGTCAACGATGTGACTGGTTTCGGCGAATAAACAATATTTTTTTATCCTACACCACAATCCTACACCCAATCCTACACCCAATCCTACACCCAATCCTACGCCCAATCCACAACCCAATCCCAAACCCAATCCAACACCCAATCCTACACCCAATCCAACACCCATCCACACCCCAATCCTACACCCAATCCTACACAATCCCAAACCCAATCCCAATCCTACACCCAATCCCAATCCCAATCCCAATCCCAATCCTACACCCAATCCTACACCCAATCCACACCAACCCACAACCCAATCCACACCAAACCACCGATTTGGCTCAACCTTTCCCAAAGGTTGAAAAATTGAAAGATATATTTTCTTAATCCTAATGTATGGATCGCGTCATCAATGATACCAACCAGGCGGTGACCTACGTGTTGAACCATTATCGCAACACAAGCGACGACATGATCCGTATGCTACAAGTGATTTTGGAATTGAATTTGGTGGATTGGGTTCGGTATTTTAACGTCATTCAAGGGTTTATGTTTGGCGGCGGACACAACTACATGCTCATTTGCGAACACCCGCGTGTGGTTGCGATGAATCTCAGCAACATGCAATTGGCGACATGTGTGCGCGAATGCCAAATCTGTTTGGGGGAAGCCAATACGGCGGGCTAAACCTGTTTTCCTCTATAAAAAATATATTTTTTTTAGGCGTCTTCTAAGGCGGTTTTTAATTCTATAAAATATTCTTGTTCAAGTGCGTCGAATCCTAGGTCATCTAAGTCGTGCTGTTCCAGCATAAACACACACGCGAGGTCGATTTGCTCGTAAGCAAACAATGGCGCGCGATGTCCCAGACCGAAAAAGCGAAACAAATAGCCCACCGGGTCCAAGTGTTGGTCCGCGTACACCAAATCCTCGTAGTCGAGTTCATATCCAGCCCCTGTGATATAATACGCCATGGTGTCTAGAGTTTATTTTTTTTTATTTCAATTTATATAATGAAGAGATCGAAGAGGGCGAAGAGCCGATCGAAGAGGACGAGACGAGCCGGAGCCCGGCGCGGTGCGGAACGTGTCTCTAATCTTGAGGCGGGGGTCTTTGTATTGTTGCCCAAAGACGCGCAAGAGTACGAACCACTTTATTTAATTATAGAAGACAATTACGACGGAACCTACGAAGCGATCTCGTGCCCGCCCATCCACTACCCCAAGCCAGACTATTACATTCGCGGACGACAAGTGGACACCATGTTTGGCGAAGCGTTTCATAAAATGGTGGTGTTTAACAAACTAAAAGACGCAGGCGAACATTATATATTATCCAAAGGAAGTTATAACATGACGATTCCTAAAGATTGGACGCATGAGAATGCCGAACTGTGGGACACCATGACCCAAACATTTTAAGACTGGTTTCTCTGTTTTCCGACTCATTTCTGGTATTTGCCCTCATTTCTGGGCGTTTCGCGGGTATAATCGCCTTCTATTTTGGTATGCGTTAGACGAATAAGGCGATTCGCCCCTACGCATTAAACGGATATTCAGTGAGGGTCACATTGAATATATCGTTCTCATCGTGTCGTAGAGCGGTGCTATTTCTAGTAACGCGCAATGTATAGGTCCCAGCTGTGACCCCACTATACACATCGTTCCGTCCCCAATATTGATGAACAATGGTTTGAGAAAATTTAAAACTAGCATTGGTCGAGCGTATTGCTATATTTTCAGAGTTTATTAACTCAAAGGTAAATCTAGCCACCAAACTAGAGCTACAAGAGCCACTGCATTGAAAGTTAAAACATAGGGTTCCGCCATTTAATATAAGAGTGGTCAATGTAGCGGATGTTCCAGTTCCAGTGCCGCCCGGAAACACACGGGTGGTATTCACCACTACATTTCTAAATCGTGAAGTCACGATGTTTCCGCCGACCACTAAGTCGCCGGACACATCGAGCGAGTCGTACACACGTTCGACCGCTTCGGTACCGGACCCATTCAATGTGATTGACTGATTGACCATCCATCCGCCGTGTATGGTCTCTTCGCCAATAAAACCAGTGTTCCCTAAGCGGAAAGGTATTTGGGTCGGTTTAGTAAATAAACACGGTACTTCAACCACAAAGGACATATATATATTAAAAAGGATTTTCTATTAAAACAACATTGAAAAAGTCGGATACCCCATGTCTTAAATTCGTATCATTTCGAGAAACACTTAATATATAGGTTCCGGCTGGTACATTCGTGTATACATCATTTCTTGCCCAATATTGTGATATGTTTGCTTGATTAAAATAATACGACGCCACCGTGGACTTTATCGTTTGACTATTTTGTGTTAATACAAACGTGTAATTCGCCAGTCCACCAACCGTACGAGATCCTCCACATTCAAAGCTCATATGTAATGTTCCGCCGTATACAATCAGTTCCGCCAAGGTTACATTTGACGGAGACGAGCTGTCAAGAAATTGTCCGGATAGATTGTCTATTATCTTGTCTACCCTAAAACGAGAACTCAAAATGTTCCCGCCGACTTCTATGTCGTTCGTAACTTTTATAGAATCGTATACAGGCTCTCCAGAATTAGAACCTACCCCGTCCAACGTTAAAGACCCATTGACTATCACACTGCCGTGAATCGTCTCGTTTCCGGTCAGCGTAGTGTTTCCTAGACGATTGGGGATTTGGACTGATTTTGTAAATGCAGACGGTATTTCTACTACGAAGGACATATATATATATATTATTTTATCCCTCTAATGCGTCTAAACGAGTAGAAATTTCCAACAAAAATTGGTAAATATTTATACCTGACACGTCCAACGAACCTTTCACTTCAGCATTGCCGCGGACCATAAGGTTGTTCGAGATGTCCAAAGAATTGTATATAATATCTTGGTTTTGATTGCTGGTGCCACCCAGCGTAAAAGAACCGTTCACCACCAACCCGCCGTGAATGGTCTCGTTTCCGGTCAGCATGGTGTTCCCTAGGCGATTGGGGATTTGAACCGATTTAGAAAATGCGGAAGGAACCTCCACTATAAAAGACATATATATGTAGATTATTTAAATTTTATATACAATTCGCGTTTAAACTTTTCCAGAGACATATCACCTGGAAGAGTTTTCCTCCAAACATGAATATCGTGCTTTGGAGCGTAACGGAAATTATGTATGATCTTTTTCTTTTTCTTTAAAATAATACAAAATTGACTCAAGGCATAGGCACATGGAATGCCAAACGGCACCATAAACTCCGCAATCTTGTTCCCGATCAACCCGACCTTCGGGCGCGAAGGGTTTGGCGCACACGTAAGATAAAATTCAGCAAATTGATATATTTCGCTACTCAAAAGATGACCTTGCGCCCGGTGACGGACCTCGTAAAGGAACAGAAGGTTCGTCAACTCTTTCAGTTTTTGTTCTAGAAATTTTTCTCGATTCATTTTAATCTACTAAATCTAAATCTTTCAATTTTTGAATGCCTCTTCCGTGTTTCCCGTTTACCGGCTATAAATCCTTCCATATAATTCTGTAGTTCGCGGGGAATATTTCGAAACGTTCCTGATTTTGAGGCTAACTGTAGGGAGCGAAAGGACTTTAAATCTATCATGGTGTCTAAATCGTGGTCACAATTATTTTCTCTTATATACTTGGCAAATCGCTTAAATTCAGTCATTTTTTTTGAAAATGGATTTCCGGATAAATATAACTCACGCAATCCGGGCGCCACATTCGGGAACTTTTTCATTTTATTGTCGCGCGCGTCTAGGCTGGTCAACGTCGGCATAAGAGGCAAATCCGTTAAGAGGTTGCCTACACATTCCACCTTTATTAATTCTCCCTCGTCTTGTTCCGGCAAGGACGTTAGCTTGTTATAATTACACGAAAAATATTGTAGAGAATCGGGCAGTTCTGGTAGTTCGGTTAAAGCACTATTGTTTTCGCAATTAATTTCTTCTACGCCGTCCGGGAAAGCACGGATGTAGGTTAAGTCTGTATTTGAAATCGTTAGAGAATCCACTTGCACCTCTTCTGGATCGCTTAATACAAGTTGTTGTATTGTATTAAATTCGCTAGAAGGACCAACCACAGATATTCGTTTTCTCTTCATATATTCAACCTTTAAAAAAGGTTGAGCCAAAACGGGTGATTTGGTGGTTGTGTTGTTGGTGGTTGGTGGTTGGTTGTGGGTTGTGGTTGTGTTGTGGTTGTGGTTGTGGGTTGTGGGTTGGTGGGTTGGTGGTTGTGGGTTGTGGTTGGTTGGGTTGTTGGGTTGGTGGGTTGTGGGTTGTGGTCGTGGTTTAAGGCGGGGTTGGAAAGGGTGTATCGATCGTCCAATTCACAGGCAAGTCCCGTAACAACTGCCTATAGACGACCCATTTGTCTCTATCGGGATAGTCCGGAAGGGCGCAAAAGTCGCACCCTACAAGAAGGCTATTACGATGATATTTCATTTGTATAAATGCCCATTCGGTTTTAGACTTCTCGTAATACGCGATTATCTCGGCGTCGGTCGGTTTTGGTTGAACATCCCACCATACTAAACTATCGTAGGTCTCTTCTATTAAAAATCTGGCGGTTGGATACATTTCTCCTATAGCTCGTCGGTAATCCATATATTCAACCTTTAAAAAAGGTTGAGCCAAATGTGAAATATATGGGTGGGTTGGTTGGCTTGGTTGTGTTGTGGGTTGGTTGTGGGTTGCGTTGGCTTGGGTTGTGGGTTGTGTTGTGGTTGTGTTGTGGGTTGGTTGGCTTGGGTTGTGTTGTGGGTGGGTGTGTTATGGGTGTTGGGTTGTGTTGGTGGATTGGTTGTGGATTGGTTGTGGTTGTGGTTGTGTTGGTTTTGGCTGATTCAGAGTCTACCCGCAATGATACGTACAACCTACATACGCCACTATAGAATCATAACTGGAATCGTATTCTTCGTAAGTTATGATTTGCGCTTCACGATTGATGTATCTAATATTATATTCGTATTCATAGTCCCCAGAAGCGTCCGTCCATTGTAACTGGTCGTAAGCGTCTAAAATGTTTTCTCCACTGGCGTCTTTTAATATACTTGGTATCGGTACATAGCGTGGGCTGAAATCGCAATCCATCGTTATTTTGGCTACTGTATAATTATGTAAAATATCGTCATCTTGTTTCGTTCCATATCCAGACAAATCACACGTGGTAATGTAGTCGCCTGATTCCAGTGTGCCGTTTTTATTACTTACCCATATTGCGCCTTCTCCGACGGAGTTAATATAGACACGCGTGTCTCCTTTTTCTTTTTCATAAGGGGTAGAAAAAGCTCCATATCTATCAATTCGTTCATTAGGGTCTTCTCCAGAAGAAATAACACCGAAGCAAGATTTATCATTAATTTTATTGGAAAGACTTACATAAGGCAACGATTCATTTTGTGTAATGGCTTGGTTACCTTTTTTAATTGTATTGGACATAGATATATATATATTTTGGTCAGCACATATAATACGACCTTCGTAGTCTGTATTTGAAAATGGAATATCTTTGATGAAGCATCTGTGTTGACCTGTGAAATTCATACGATTGACAAGTTGACCGCCATCATCTTCAATATATCCTTTTAATGTTCCATTTTGATAAAATCCTAAGTTCTCATCATTATAATCTTGTAGTTGCCAATATTTGCTATCAGGCATATTTACTCTTAATATATTACCCGCCACCTCTCCCGGAGTATTTATGTTTCCACCGAAAAAGGCTTCATTTGTATTCGTCTGTAAATAAAGAGGCCACTGACCATTGACTTGACCCCAAGTATCTGAATTCACACCGCCTGATAAAAAATACATGCGGTTAGAGTTCATATGTATCATACCCGAACGCTCGTTTGTATCTTTAAAATAGAGTGTAGGACTCCCGCCTGTAATTTTTACTTCGCTTGAAAACGTCTTGACGCCATTGATCGTTTGGTCGCCTGAAGTATATACTCCACCCGTAACCGTGGCGGCATTTCCTGTAATACTTCCTGTAATCGTGCTTGAAAACGTCTTGACTCCGTCGATCGTTTGGTTGCCTGAAGTATACACGCCACCCGTCACCGTGGCGGCATTTCCTAAAATCGTGCTTGAAAACGTTTTGACGCCGTCGATCGTTTGGTTGCCTGAAGTATACACGCCACCCGTCACCGTGGCGGCATTTCCTAAAATCGTGCTTGAAAACGTTTTGACGCCGTCGATCGTTTGGTCGCCCGAAGTATACACGCCATTGGTCACCGTGGCGGCATTTCCTAAAATCGTGCTTGAAAACGTCTTGACGCCACCGATCGTTTGGTCACCTGAAGTATATACGCCGTTGGTCACCGTGGCGGCATTTCCTAAAATCGTGCTTGAAAACGTTTTGACGCCGTCGATCGTTTGGTCACCTGAAGTATATACGCCGTTGGTCACCGTGGCGGCATTTCCTAAAATCGTTCTTGAAAACGTCTTGACGCCACCGATCGTTTGGTCGCCCGAAGTATACACGCCGTTGGTGACCGTGGCGGTATTTCCTGAAATCGTGCTTGAAAACGTTTTGACGCCGTCGATCGTTTGGTCGCCCGAAGTATACACGCCATTGGTGACTGTGGCGGCATTTCCTATAATATTTCCTGTAATCATACCCCCAAAGGTTGATTCGTTTAATACATTGAGTGTACCGCTCATCCCTACATTACCAATGAAAGAGGTTGTTCCATCACACCAAATGTTCCGCCGACCGACGCGTTATTACTTACGTCTAAGTTCCCGCTTAGGTCTATATGTTGACAGGTTACATCTGCTAATCTGGACGTTCCTTTCAAATTAATCAAGGACATATATATTCAACCTTTAAAAAAGGTTGAGTCAAAGTTGTAGGGTTGATAAGGGATTAGTGGTTGATAAGAGATTACTTGTTGATAAGGGTTTAGTGGTTGATAAGGGTTTAGTGGTTGATAAGGTTGTAAAGGTTTAGTTGTTTCGTAGCAGACATTTCAATGTTTCTATCTTTCAAAAAATAGCCACAAAAGTCTTCTAACTCTTAGAACGACTTGAAATCAACGCCTAATTTGGTCGCCACTTTACGGCTAGAACCCTCCGTTTTTGTAGTTTTGAACTTCTTTCATACGAAGCGCCTTATCACTGAGTTCATAGAGCAAGTCCTCATTTTATAGATTTTTTCTTTAAGTTTTCCTTTATTCGAACTGTCTATGTAATCCCTTGATATGGTTCTCACGGCGGATAGTCGAAGTGCAGACTCTTGGGGTTTTTAAGGGTACTTAAGTCTCATTCATTTTCGATGTGCTGGGACAACATTGAATTATAGTTTAAGATATTTTATGTAAAAATGGAGACATAATTGCAGGGTTTCTACTTAGGTAAAAAGTAATTCTTGCGTAGGTATTCGAGTTGTTGATTATGTAAAAATTAGAGGAAGAGTTTCTATTAAAATATTCTTAAAAACAATAATTTAAGTTGGACTTTCCGGAAATTCCATATCTTTCACCCAAGCTTCTGGAAAATCTCGTAGTGTTTGGCGATAAGTAATCCATAGGTCTTTGGTAGGGTAATCATAGTCCACGACTACTCTAAAATCACTCTCTTTTAACAATTGGTTGCGTTTTTCTCGCAT
>Ga0222691_1000435_pt1 | contig 14755 bp, 26 predicted proteins | sample AntAcemetage1237_FD_179839 | JGI IMG/M metagenome (GOLD analysis project Ga0222691, IMG submission 179839) | Saline water microbial communities from Ace Lake, Antarctica - #1237 | ecosystem: Environmental > Aquatic > Non-marine Saline and Alkaline > Saline | place: Antarctica: Ace Lake... | reverse complement strand
CCATGTTCTTGGGAAGATGCTTTTCCTCATCCTCATAACTGGGATTCTGAGGTTATGATTGTTAAAGGAAGTTATGTCCATTGGGTCAGTGACCACACTCCTTTGAATCAAAAGTGCGAAACCGACAAAGGTTTTAAGCACACTCTTAATGCCGGGTCAATCTATTCAATTGACAATCCTTATATCTGGCATAAAGTCCAACCACTAGAAGAGGTTATGACTGTTATGGTAAACGGAGAAACTTGGGAAACAAAGAGCGATTTCAGTGTCACCACAAAAGGAAAAGAATTGGTGGAGTTAACAGATGATGAAAAGTACAAAATGTGCTTTAAGTTTTTTAATCAAATAGCAGTTTTGCAATCGATAACATTAAACAATGGAAACAAAATTAAATAACTCTGAAGGGGTCAGCTCTTTTAAGATGGACTGGTAAAATAAAAACAACATGAAAGAAGAAAAAAAAATAACACTGAATGAAGATGAAATTAATTTAATATTAAAAGAAACATTCGGCATTATTGATCAGAAAGGTATAGATGAGGCTCACGCTATTATTAAATCTTCTCAGGAAAAAGAAGAAAAACGAAATGAATCTGACCAAAAATGGTTCGACTTAATCTCTGCTAAAATAGTAGGAGCAAGTGCTACAGAGATTCATGGTGTTTTAAAAGAATATGAGTTTCCAGAAAAACATAAGTAATAGTTGAAACATTTTCTTATTTTTTACGTTTAATACATATGAGAAATATTTTATATACATTAATACTTACAGTTTTACTTGCTTCTTGCGGAACACGTTCTGTTCCAGATTGGTTTTGTTATTGCGATGAACAGAGAGAGATAGCTGAGTTTATTACAAAAAACACTAAATCATCAAATAACATGAGTGATGAGGAAATGGAAGATGTAATTTTGCAATTACGAAAATAAGGTGTTAAATCATTCTGTCATCAAAAAATGGTAGTAAAAAGTCGTGGCGATATGGTTGTGAATTGGGACAAAACAGATCCTCTTGATTCTTGTGAAGTTTATATTGGACAATGGTAACACGGATAACTTATTAAACATATAAGAACCCCGATGTCAATGTCTCTACGAATTAGAGAATGACTTACCTAGAAAAAAAAGATGCCTCATCTCTTGTTCTAATCAACGCAAAATTTTAAGAGCAAGAGATAAAGCAATAGAGGCTTTGGAAAAAGAAAAACAAGACATAAAACACAATGGGTAACAATATAACAGTTCTTATAGAAGATGAGTTAGTGGACACTTACGGGGGGAATTTCACCTATAAGATGACTGGCTACGCTATAAAAGAAGGTGTCGTTAAATTCTACGACCAGCACTATGGAGCAAAGCCTTCAGATTGGGAGGAAATAGATGATAAGGAAGAAATCAAAGAATTAATTATAAATTTTAAAGAAGAAATAAATGGATAAGAAGTTTGTTATAAAAAAAACAGTTGTAATTGAAAAATCGATTAAAACTGAAGAACTAGTTAGCCACAATGAGTATCTTGCTTTTAAAATAAAAGAACTCAGAAAGGCGAAAAAAATAAGTCAGGAAAAGTTTGCTGAAAAGTTAGGTTTGTCTAGAACTTCTGTCACTAATATAGAGACGGGAAGACAAGCTGTAACTATGAATAAGCTTTTTAAGATTTGTGAAACACTTGGTGTGGAATCAAAAGAATTACTTCCATTTTGAAAAATATCACAATATTAAGGAGCTGTGTGGTAGTCTTTTCTGTTTCTTTAATGTTATTGGTGATTATGGAGAACTACAAGCTTTTCTTTTTGTCCACGCTAACTATTTCTGGACTAATAGCAAATGGTTTGTTTTTATTTAAACCTAAAAATAAAAAATAAATGGGAGTCTTTATATGGTTTCTTCTTGGAATGTTCGTTTGCTATATGTTGATGAAAATATTTGATTTTGGATAATGGAAAATTTTAATCAGATCCCTTTTAAAGTTAAAAAGAATCTCTTTTACGCTGGTATTGGAAACAGAAAAACTCCTCCTAAAGAATTGGAAGAGTTTAGGAAAATTGCTATTAGACTTGAGAAAAGAGGTTATACTCTAAGGACAGGAGAAGCTATTGGTGCTGACCAAGCGTTTAGAGATGCTGTAGAAAAGAAAGAGATTTTTGAAGCTAAAGACGCTACTGATGTAACCATAGAAATAGCAAAAGAAATCCACCCTTCTCCAAGATCTCTTTCTCAGTACGCACTTAAACTTCAGGCTAGAAATTGTTTTCAAATATTCGGTCTGAACCTAAAAGACCCCGTAGACTTCGTGGTTTGTTGGACTCCAGATGGAATGGAACACTACAGTCGAAGAACAAGAAAGTCTGGAGGGACTGGTCAATCTATTGATATGGCTTCTAGAAAAAATATACCTGTCGTAAATATTAAAAACAAAGGATGGGAAGATAAATTGGATTTGTTGATAAATGATTTCGAACAAAAAGATTTATTTGAAAAAAATATTTAATTTATACGTTTAATACATTAAAATGAGAGGTAGATCAGAAGTAAATAAAATTCTAGATAAAAAAGAGAATCTAATGCTAAACACTTTCTCTTTAAATGGAGAAATAAGTGAAGAAGATTTTGCAGAACAAGCAAATTTGTCTCTAGAAAAAAGTAAAGAATTGGAAGAAGAGGCTTTAAGTCTTATTTCAAGAAACTATAATTCTAAAGGAAAGACTGAAAGAGATATTGAGATAACAGATCTCAATCTTCTAATAACAGAAGACGATCTTCCTCTAGAATTTTTCTCAGAACTTATGTTAATCGTTTTAAATAAAAGAAGAGAATTAAACCTAGAAGCACATTCGCATGGGAGCTAAAAAATCTGTATTCAAACAAAAGACAACTGATAGTTTACAAAAACTACCAGCAAAAAGGCTTTTGGCCTACTATAGAGCCGAGCAAATTAGGTTTAGAAAGTTCCAGTCACATATTCAATGCGACTGCTGTAACACCAAGCATTGGGAGTTTGCGCCTATGAACGAACAAGATGCTATAAATCAAAAAGAAAATAAGAAAAAATTTGAATCTTGGACTGTTTATTTGACTTTAGTTAAAAAAACTCTAGATGACAAAAAACATATAACAAGAAACTAATTATAATCAGAAAGGATAACCCTCATGTACTACTTGAACTACTTGAGCCATTTCCGATCTTGTTGCAGATTCTTTTTCCTCAGAATACCCTAATGACTCTAGTGATTCTTTTTTGTTTGAAGAAACCCAAAGCTTAATTGGTTTGTCTTTCGAAACAACCGAAGCTATTGCAGCATTCACTTTCAAGAATAGTTCTTCTGGTCTATTTTTGTCTTGATATCCTTTAAACTCGTATATTTTTTGTCCTTTAAATTGGCAGTCATAATATTCTTCTTCCCAAAAGAACGAGATAAACAAATCAGTACCCATTGACCCAGACCTAGTAGCTATACAGTGACGAGACTTGCATCCTGTTAAGTATAATTCTCTAGGAGAATCTATAACCTTAAATTTTAGGTTTAATTTCTTGAACTCATTGAACAAAGGAGATTTGTAATATATTTTTTCATCAGAAAAAGCTAGAACTTTTGCACTATTAAACAAGAGGGTTAGTTCGTGATGAGTTTTTCTAAGTTTTTCTTTGTTTGAAGATATCCTAAAGTTTTCTATTTCAGCACCTTCTTCTCTTGATTGTATTAGCAGCTGATATATATCATTCAGCAAACCAATACGGTTTTTCTTAACATGTTTAATTAAAGCAACTCTATCTGATTTCTCTAAAACAGCAGCATAAAACAATAAGTTAAGTAAGTTTTTATTTGATAAGTATTCGTAAAACTCGTTGTCACTAATAAACTCATACCCCAAAAACACTCTAGCCTCTTTGAGAGATTTAAATGATCTGAAAAACTCAAAACTATCGCAGACAGGTCTATCTAGAGTCCACTCATTCTTCCTTCCTTTGTAAAACCATTTTCTAAAATAGTATTCATAATCTTTATCTTTCAATGGAGCTTCGTTGTATTTTTTTTCGTATCTAGAAGACCACTTATTTAGATTCTCTATACTGTCTATAGAAACCCATTTTTTTGTGAAAAATTTTCTACCAATAGTGCAGAAATTCTTTGAACCAAATTCCTTTGCTTTAAGAACACCAGTCTTGGTAACCATTAGAATAGTGTTTTGAATAGGGATGTCCTTGTATATCCCAAACTCTTTGAAGAAGTTTCCTTTCCTTAAAGAGAACTGATTCATTGTTATTTTTCTTGTTTGATTAATGCTTTCATAATACGGTACGCCCCACCAGTTTCCATTCTTAGATACGTGGAGTTCATGGACAATGTCTTCTAAAAGATTAACTCTACTTTGTATCATTTCTTTTTTAAGACCCATGTTTGTTGTTTTGAGCCACAAATATAAAAATAAATCAACTCTTATTGTAACATATGTGAATATATTACGTTTATATATTATGAAGTTTATAATACAAGAAGAAGACATTCCTGATTTAATCGGCAAGTTCATTGTCCAATTAAACAACGAGGACGCTAATAAAGATTTTACTAAAAACGAATCTAACGCAGGGTTCATGTTAGAAAAAAGAATCCATTTCGTAGCACAAGTTGACAAAGGAGTTCTTTTAGCTGGCTTCTTCTACAGCAACAAAGTTAAATCAAAAAAAGACTTTGTCACACACTTCAACCAAGAAGGCGGAGATAGATTTCACAGGCTTCTTACTACAAGAGAACTCAAATGGCTATCGTCTAAAATCATAGAAAGAAACTTTTAATGTATGAGCAAAGAAATTAATGCAACTAAGAAAAATATAAAAGAATTAATCACAAGAGATGATGCTGATTCTCTCTTAAGAGAATTTAGAAGCGACTGTCTTCCTTTTGGGGAGTACCCAGATATTATCCTCCTTGATTTTTTAAACAAAATATATGGCGATGAAAGTTAACATACCAGAAGGATATACTCTTGTACATTCATTCAGTTTCCAAAACCAAAAAGACGGACTAGTTCAGAAAGTTTTAATGGTGAAAAATTTATTAAAATTAGAATCCTCTAGAGAAGCAAAGCTTATTATGAGCGCTTTAGAAAAGTCTGACGAAAAACCTTATCTACTAAAAACTGAATACTGCAATGACTTTCAAAATGAAGGCTGCTATGTTTGGGGAGAAAGTTGGTTGGAAAGAAAAGAAAGAGAGAGCGAAGAAAGTAGTGAAAAAGAAAGAAGAACAGTCACTGAAAAAGCTGAAAAATGGTACAAAGAACTCTCTTTGTCAGATCAGTTAATGGTTGACATATTAGTTGAAGGAAATAAATTAATTGCAGGATGAAAAACAAAAACGAACTACCTTCGACTCTTTGGGAAAACCTACTATTGGCAGTACATGATCTCGAATTAGTAGAAAAAAGTGAACTCTACACTGTTGATATGGATAATTGGCACACTCCAGACGACAAAGAAACCTGTAAAGTATGCTTTGCTGGTTCTGTTATGGCTATGACCAAAGAATTAGACCCAGAGTGTAGGGTGGGTAATTTAGGCGGTAATTTCACACGAAGAGAAGAAAGTGTGTTTGTGTCATTAGATTTTATTAGAGAATATAATATAAAAAAATCTTTAAGTCGTTTTCTTGGATTAACCATACCATCTCAAATCATAGAATCTGTCGAAAAAAACAAAGAATCCGTATATGCATTAATGGAATTTGAAAAAAGAACCTCAAGATTACTAGGTATTACTCATAGAGATATAGGTAGTTACGAAAACAACCCAGAAAAATTCAAATCAAACATGAGAGAAATTGCGGGTCACTTGAAAACTCTTGGAATCTAAATCAATCACTATGAACGAACTAACAGAAAGAGGGTTAAACGCCTTAATAAAAGACACTAAAAAAAGCCTTACACTTATTGATAATGCAAGTACACCTAAAGGAGAGTATTGGTGTAAAGAAAAACAAGTAAGCACTTTAGATGAGCTTACTGTGGTTATGGAGAAAAACGGTTATCTTGTTTATCCCGAAACCAAAGAAGATATGAGTATTATTTATAAAGAAATAATAAAACTAAAACCTTCATTAAAATTAAAGCACTATCACAAAGAGGCTCTTGAATACGCTGGGAAGCTAAAATCATATGAGAAGCTTCTCAAAGAAAAAGATGAGATAAAAAGTCTTGAAAAAAGCATACAAATAAAGAATAAAGATACAATATACGAGTGGATGAAATCACATTTGGATTTCGATAGCGTTCCAAAAGAGTATCAAGAAAAAGTTTGGCTTTTAGCTTTACAGAGAGGTCATGGATTGAGTGATGTTGAATACGAACTAGACAGTCTAATAGAATTGTTCAACTAAAAAGACAATAAGATGTAACATTTTCTTATATTTGACGTTTAATTAATAAAGAAAGAAATTATGACTGAAAGCAATCTTACAACAAAAAACATAAAAGAATTCAAAGCAGGAGACTCAATTCACGCTAGAGTATTGACTCAAGCAGGTCAGTTCTCCACAACTTATGTTTGCGAATTTGTCGAACATATTAACGAAAAGAAAGTTAAAGTTAAAATTATTAATAACACGAATAGAGATAACTACAAAGATCGTCTTATTCGTGATCAAGAAGAAATTGAAGTTCAACATAAAAATCTATCTTTATTTGGAAAAGGAACTAAAGACAAAAGAGAAAGATTTCACAGCCTAGATCAAAACGGATTCTTTTGTGTAGAGAATGATTTTATGTCAGAGGAAGATGAAGAAATACCAAAATCACACGAATCTTATGGAATTATTGGGATATCTAGATATTCAAGCAGCGGTAAAGTCCCTTTGTTTGGGTCACCCCTACAACATAAGCAATGTATTTCTTTCACACTAAAGAAAGCAGAAGTTGAAAGAAGTCTTCATTCAGATAGTTATTATGGAAGACAACAAATCGTTCAGTTTGATATGAGCGAGGCTCAGTTTGCTGAACTCATAACATCCCCCAATCGAGGAGATGGAGTTCCTTGTACAATTAAAAATCTTCAAGGAAAAAGAATGGAGTCTCCTCCTTTTAAATCTTACGCGGATAAACTTTTAGATGAGTTCAAAGCAAAGATGCATAATATTAGCGCTGGATTTGAAAGTTCAGTTGATTCTATAAATCAAATTTTAGAAAAGAAAAGTGTAGGGAAAGCAGATAAAGAAGAAATAAAAAAACATATCAAAAGTATTGATTCGTTTTTAAATAGTAGTCTTCCGTTTGTGGCTGGTCAGTTTCAAGAACAAACAGACGAAGCAGTAAGTAAGGCTAAAATAGAATTAATCTCTTTCGTAAACGAAGCAGCAAGAAAAGTTGGGATAGATTCTAAAGATTTTCAAAATGTAATATCAATCGGAAAAGAATAAAAAACTTATGGGAGACACAAGAAGAGGAATAGTCTTTTCTAAGTTTATAAAGGACAAATACCCTGTTAAAAAGTTCAACAGAATATTTGTTCCAGCTGATGGTAATTTAATTTTGGCAGCACACCTTCATCAATACGATGAGGTTTTGGTGTTTGACCCACAAGCAAGAGCTTACCCCAAAAAAAAAGAATATTAAGCTTCGGAAGAAAGGGTTTTATGCTGAAGACAAGCTTAATTTTAAGCCTGATCTTATTATTGGGTTACACCCAGACCACGCAACAGGAGAGATTATAGAGTTTGGAATAAAAGAAGGTATACCAATATGTATTGTGCCTTGTTGTGCTTTAGGGAAGTTTAGTGACAAAATAGAAAGAAGGTCTTACAATCAGTGGATGAATTTATTGAAAGGTAAGATCCCTAAACACAAAATAACAGAACTTCCAATTAAAGGAAGAAATAAAATAATTTGGACATGAGATCATTAGTTAAAATTTACTCCTTGGCTTTCTTTGTCTTCTTTACTATGGTTTTTTATTCTTGTAGCGAGAACAAAACCGAAAGAGAAGAGTTAGGTAAAGACTCTGGAGAGTTAGTAAACAAGAAAGAAGTAAATTTAAATGAAATTAGGAATTCATTTAAATTTAAAGCATACAGACGAGACGGAAGGGCAATAACTAGAAACTTTAGAATACACATTCAAGAAAGAGGTATGGATTATGTTATGTACCCCTACGGAGAAGGTTTAATTCTAGTAAACCTAACCAAAGATAGTCTTGAAGTAGAATTATTAAAAAAACAACTCACAAAATGACATTATTTGCATTATTATTAATCTGCATCTTCTCGCTCATTGCTATCTGCATGTTCTTTGCTGTAGATTTTGATTTACTTGGTGCGATTTCTGCTCTTATATGCGCGGTTTCCTTTTCAATTTTCTGCATTGGGTCTCTGGTTATTGATACTGAGTACGCATACATCGGAAAAAAAGAAATCGTCCAAAACCCATATGGAGAATACAACCAAAAAGCTTTCTTTAAATCAAACGGGAAGATGAAATTCATAAACGACTCTTTAATATGTAAGTTGGACTCTGTTTATATCTATGAACTAAAGACCAATAAAATGATATGGTTCTTTGAGAAATCAACAAACGGGATACATCAGGTAGGATATATTTTTAAAGAAGGGAGAGACAAATATCTTGACTCTATTGTGAACTACCCACGCACGGCAGAGCCGCTACTGTGAGTTCCATGTGTCATAACTCCAACTAACGTTGGCAGCTCTACATGATTTTTCCTATCAGTCCCTGATAAGATATCTTTTAGTGCGAAAGATTTGATGTTGACTGCTGCGTTGACATCTCTGTCGTGCGTCACGCCACAGCCATCACAAGCCCACTCTCGGTCTGCTAGAGTTAGCTCCTTATGGATATACCCGCAATCCGAGCAATTCTTCGAAGAAGGTTCAAATCGACCTATTCGAAGTATGTTTTTGCCTCGCCATTCTGCCTTGTATTCCATCATATTGACAAAAGTAGACCAACTAACATCAGCTATAGCCTTGGCTAAGAAGTGGTTTTTCATCATATTTCGAACTGCAAGTGTCTCTAAAGCAATCGTTTGGTTATCGCTGATTAGCTGGTTAGAGGTCTTATGCAGGAAGTCTTTCCTTTGGTTTGCTACCTTTTCATGTAGCATAGCAAGACGATGTTTCTTCTTCTTACCTTTATGTTTTGAGTACTTACTTTGCGTATACGCAAGCCGTGACTTCATCTGATTCAGATACTTTGGGTTTGCAAACACTTCTTGGTTTGAAGTCACTGCAAAGTCCTTGATCCCCAAATCCACTCCTACTGTTGTACTGGTGGTTATCGGTGCTTTTTCAGGCACTTCTGTTTGGGTGTCCACCAAGATCGATGCGAAGTACTTGCCAGTAGATGTTCTGCTGATGGTCGCGCTTCTGATAATGCCTTTTATCTCTCTGTGAAGGATGATCGGAATGCCTTTCTTTTTGAATTTGGGTATAATAAGCTCTGATTTCTCTATGTCCAACGTGACGTTCTGAGGGATGCGGAACGACTGTTTGCCTCTGTGTTTAGATTTAAACTTAGGAAACCCACCTCCTTTGAAGAACTGTTTGAAAGCAGAATCCATGTTATGAATGGATTGCTGGAGTGTCTGGGCGTTAATCTCCTTCAACCAAGGATACTCCTTCTTTAGTTCCGTCATTTGTTTCATCAGATCAAATGGAGAAAGGTTGGTTCTAGACATTGCATAAACCATATTCTTTGTTTCTAAAGCAAGGTTGTACATAAACCTAGCACTGCCAATATGTTTGGCTATAAGCTCCTTTTGAGACTCAGTCGGTTTGATTCGGTATTTGTATGCTTTCAACATCTACTTATATATAGTTCTTTTTTATATAAAATCAAATTAAATATAAAATAAAGCCATAAACAAACTTAACAATCTGGTAATAAACGAGTTGTTGTGGTTAAAAAAAAACAAATTATTTCTCTTTTATGTGAGATTAAATTGTATCTTTGACATAAATCCCGATTTCAGCTCACTCATTTGGGTAGGCTTCACGCTAGCTATTGTAGAATTAGAAGAAAACTAAAATGATAGACAATTATTTTTTACAATTAATAATAGCTTTTGTTCCAGCTCTAATATACATCTCTATAATCTACTTAAGAACAAATAGATTAATTGACCTTCAGAAGGCACTTGCTTTTTTCTTCTTCGGATTCTGTTCTATACTCTTTTTGATTGCAATACAAATACTATGTCCTTCAATATCTTATATAAATTATCTTGACCAAAATTTAGAACCCACTTTTTTTTCTTATCTGTTTTTTTATTTTATACAAGTTGGATTTACAGAAGAACTTTCTAAATTTACAATGTTCTTTATAGGACTGTGGCTTCTTAAGAAAAAAAACAGACCTAACACGTTGTTCTCTTATATGTTTTACTCATGTATTGTAGGAGCTTCTTTTGGAATGATAGAAAATTTTGTGTATTTTATCAGAAGCTCAAAATTAGAGTTAACCACAGAAAACAGTCTTATTGTGTTGATGATAGAAAGGTCTTCCTATCCTATTATTCTTCATATGACAACAGGATTGATTGCAGGGTATTTTTACGCACTATCTACTCTGTTTAAAAAATGGGTTGTGAAAATTGGATTGGTTTTGATTGGGATTGGTTTTGCATCTCTTATACATGGTTTTTACAATTATCAATTAAAATTCTTTGAATTAATTGAATTCTACAGTGTTGATGTAACAACAGCAATCATATTGATTAGTAGCCTCTACATGTGCTATGCAATGGCAAACGAACTAGCCAGTAGAGATAAAGTGTATGAAAAGCTCATTTCCTTCAAATGGTTGATGAATATGATATTTAAAAAACAATAAAATGGAAAAAGAAAAAGATCTTAAAGACCAACTAGTCATTTCGTTTAATTTATCGGAGGGTCTTATTTTTGAAATAAATGATGAAAAAAAATCATTTAACGACCCGAAAACAATTGCAAGCATCACACACAGTATAACTAACATGGTAGAGTTCTACGGAGAGCTTATGCATACAAAAAAACACTTCGACTTATTTGATGAGGCAAAGTTTAGGGAAGACCAGTTAAAATTAGCCAAAGACCAAGAAGAAGGTGATGATTTCAAGTTTATGACAGCCTTTAATTGTAGTAATTTTTTTCCTGATGAAAATTATGAGAAAGCTACAAAAAATATTTTAAAATCTTTTAAAAAATCTTATGGCAAAAATTCCATAGAGTCTGACCCAGAAAGATCTTGGAGTCGATTCTACGCTAAAGATTTAGAAGAAATAACAGCTTTTGAAAAGCATGTAAACAAAAAGTATTTAAAACCTTTTTTGGATAAGTACTCATAATTGATTAATTTTGAACCCTAAATAAAAAAAATATGTTCGGAGAATACTCTAATTTTATATACTGCTTGCTTACTGTACACCTTCTTATTGTAATCATAGTGGTTGTAGAAATCAGCACAATGTCTAAATCAAAAATCGATAAGTCTGAAGTCTTTGTGAAAAACAAAGGAATGTTTTGGCTCTTTCTACTAACAGGTGCTATCGGAGTTGCTGGAGTTTATGTACCTTTAGGTATAGGTGTGTGTTTCTCAAAAATTATTTCAAATTACAAAAGATTATGATTTACAAAAAAGGAGATACAAAGAACCATTTCACAATAGTTTTTATATTGTTACAACTAGTAACAATATTTAACTTTTCTATAGAGTTAATAGCTCTTGATGTGTTAGTTTGTGGTTTTTTGTATTCCTTTTGGAGAATGACAAAATCACACACCGAACTAAAAAACTACGTTGGTCACATAGAAAATAGTCTTCACAAAGAAAACCTAAAAGATGGAGAATCAGCTAAAATCCTAAGCAATGAAGATGGAGATATTTCTAGGTTTATGGAGTTAGAAGTCAAGTTCATAGAATGGAAAAAAATAACTCTTGCCGTCTTAAATTTAACACTTCTCTTTTTATCAGTGGTTTCTCTGTATTCTTTTTATCTAGAGAAAGGAATTGGTTTCTTATTTTTAGGTATTGTGTTTTCAGTTGGTTTATTGTTTTTCTCCTACATACTATTTAAATTCCTGACTACAGGACTGAAGAGCTTTAAAATAAAAAGAGAAGAAGTAATGAGAGCTGCTAATCTTATGGAATTACTAAAAATTGAACAATCAATTGATAGGAAAAAAATTGCCGACACCCAAACCCAGTCATTCGATATCAATAAAGTGATGAATAACATTCCAGAAGAACAATCTATTATACTAAAATCTAGATATGATTTCTCATTAAAATACGCAAAGGATAAAGGTTGGAATGAGGAATTAAGTATGGAACAAATAATGGAAATAAGAAATCAAAAAGGATGGAAAAATCCTAAAATTAAATGAAAAAATGAAGAAAGAAAATCTAGGTAAACAAACAAGTGTAAAAATAGGAGCTATTATAATAGGGTTTCACACAGTAGAGCCTGCTGTAATGATCACATTAGAATCAGACCCTGACAGAGCGCTTATAGTGTCTAACAAATACGTCAATGAAGGTCTTGACCCTGAATCCCTAAAAGAAGATAAAGATATGCTTGAAAGATCCTTTCATGATGCAGAACACTGGGAGATGATAGAAGGAGCAGATAATCCTTTTAAAACAAAAGAACCAGAACCAGACGATAAAGAGAAGGTTTAAAATAAAAGATATAAAAGAAAAGTAAAGGCGGTCAATATTGACCGCCTTTTTTCATTCTTCTAGACAGCTAAAGTACCTCTCTCCTCTATCACATAAAAAAGTAACAACAATACCTTCAACGTCAGGGTTTTCTTCTACCCATTTCTCAGCAGCTAATATGTTTGCTCCAGCAGATATTCCAACAAAAAGACCTTTCTCAGCAGCAAGTTTACATGCTCTTGCTTTCGCTTCAGATGTTTTAATTTGAATAACTTGATCAACTAAATCTAAATCTACAAGAAACTTCGAACCATCACCAATTCCTTGAATTCCGTGGAGACCTGCTTTTCCACCACTCATTATAGGGGACTCAAAAGGCTCAACTGCAACTGTTTTCATGTCAGGAAAAAATAAAGGATCAATTAATCTTTTTCTACAACCCATAAGCGTTCCTCCAGTTCCTGTCCCAGAAATCAGTGCTGAGATCTTGTTCCCGGAGACTTGATGGTATATTTCTCTAGCAGTACCTAACTCATGAGCTTTGATGTTAAGTGGGTTTCCAAATTGATTTGTATTAAACCAACCATTTTCTTTTGAAAGCTTATCCCTCAAAGATATAGCAGCATCAAAATCTCCAGCATCTACCTCAATTAGTTCAGCTCCATAGAAACGAAGCGTTTGCTTTCTTTCTTGACTCATGTTACATGGCATTACAATTTTAATCCCATAGCCTCTTTCGGCAGCTAACCAAGCAAAACTGATCCCTGCATTCCCGCTCGTTGCTTCAACAATGGTGTCTCCTTTTTTTAACAGACCTTTTTCTTCTGCATCATTTATTATAAAAGAAGCCATCCTATCTTTTATAGAACCCGTAGGATTCATAAATTCTGCTTTTGCATATATGTTTCCTCCTATGTGAAGTAAAGGGGTTTTCCCGATAAAATCAGAAATTCTGTCTATTTTTAGGCTATTCATGTAACAATTTTTAATTATTTTCGTTTAAATATTATAATGAAAAACATGGACAATCTCAAATTAAAGATCAAAACAATTTTATTCTTCATCTTAACGTATGTAGTCTTACTAATATCCATCCCTTATAAGTTGTTTATCCTAACTGGAATAACAGTCTTGGTGTATAATATAAACAGACTATTCAAAAGGAAACACTTCATTGTCAAATACTATGAAATGTATGACAAAGCTGACAAAGCCTTTTCACTTAAAAACAAAGAAGATGCTCTCGATTTATTAAAACCTTTCTACACCCCTTTAGTTATTGCTTTTTTTGGTCTTATATTTTTACTAATGGGATTTCTCACAAACTCTGGGCTTTTATGCTTTATGGTAATAATAATCGGATTCTTTGCTTCAAAATTCACACAAGATAGACCTGAGTTTTTAAATCCTCCAAGAGAATTCTCAAACAATGAAATGTTAGAGAAATGTTGGGACGAAGAAAGTTTTAAAGACCAAAAGAAAAATATTGAAAATTTCTTCCACATGACTCAAAGGTCAAGATGGAATAGAACTTCTTTTATTGGAATAGTTTATCTCTCTGTCATACTGTTGAACGAGATTCATTTTCACGCAAATACTTGGAGTTGGATAGGGTTATAAAATATATTTAATATAATTTTTGTTTTTATCAAACAGTATGCGTTATGTATAGTAAATCAAGAGTGAAACAACATCACTCTACAACGTTTAAAAGATATGTCAAATACAGAAGAGTATACAGGAATCCAAAATTACAACGAACTCACTGGAGAGGAAGTAACTTTTCTTAAAACAGGAATCAAAAAATTTGATGATTTCTATTCTATCAAAGGAGGGACTGGATGGGGTACAATGAACTATGTTACAGGTTCTTCAGGAGCAGGTAAAACTACTGTAGCTGCTATGTTGCAATCAATCATTAAAGACTATAAGTCTGCAATGTACCAAAGAGAATCTTTAGCTATCCAAGTAAGAGATAGAAATGAAAACTTACCTTTCCACAAAAACTCTTTTATTGCTGACTCTAAATCTTGTCCACACTTAGATAACTTTATGGACGAAGCAGACAAGCATGATGTTAAAATTCTTATTATTGACTCACTTCAAGTAGTTG
>Ga0222691_1000430_pt1 | contig 14869 bp, 19 predicted proteins | sample AntAcemetage1237_FD_179839 | JGI IMG/M metagenome (GOLD analysis project Ga0222691, IMG submission 179839) | Saline water microbial communities from Ace Lake, Antarctica - #1237 | ecosystem: Environmental > Aquatic > Non-marine Saline and Alkaline > Saline | place: Antarctica: Ace Lake... | reverse complement strand
TAAGATATATGAGTAAAGACATGAAAGAGTGGAGCGAGATTTTCGAGGAGCGGTTCAGACGTTCACTAATTGCCGGAACGATTGGCACATTTGAGAAAGTGGAGCTAACAAGACGGCAGAAGTTTAAGTTCAGAGTTAATAAATTACTCTCATACCTGACTCGTTATCAGATAGTAGATACTTGGAAAATACATGACGACTGTTACTAAAGACATAAAACAACAGATATTGTCGGGATGGAAAGAGAAATTCGTCGGGATAAACGGTGAGCTATACGATTCTACTAAATGGTACCCAGAGGAATTAGAAGCCTTCCTCTCCTCTGCTATAGACCGTGTGAGGGAGGACCGATGGATGGACAGACTAATTGAAGTAGATCGGGACGGTGGGGTTATTGATGTATGTGGTCTTTGTGGAAATGAGGGCTTTGTAGAAACAGAGGGTCAGGATGTCAGGTGTATCTGTCCGAATGGGGAACTTACCAACCTAAAGAGCGATTGATTCTGTCTATTGACAGTGTTATAATTAGTATATGAAAAAAGCTACAACAAAAGCGAAAAAGACAGTGAAAAAGGTATCAAAGCCTTATGAATTGTCACAAACACCACACGGAAAAGTTAACATGATTGTTAATGGACGCGTAGAAAACACATACTACAACATGGAAGAAGCTGAGAAAGCTGCCATGAAGAAGTATGCAATCTAAAGAGGAGTTAGAAAAATGGTACGAAGCCAGTGACCCTTGGCGTTATGAAAACAACAAGGATGATATTTATCGTAAATATAAGTTAATAAATCTATTGGCTAACCTCTGCCCAGGTGAATCTATTTTAGACATAGGAGCCGGGGAAGGCTGGGTAACAAAGGATCTACCTTATACCAACAAGTACGCTACAGACCTTTCAGATACAGCAGAGAGCCGTTTCCCAAAAGGAGTTGCCAAGTATGAAGACCAACAGGTAGACGTAACCCTAACAATGGGAACACTCTACGAACAATACAACCATGAGACTATTGCCCAACAGATTAAAGATACAAAAGCAAAGTTTGTTGTAGTTGCAGGAATAGAGGATTGGTTAATTGATTACGACTTTGGCAAGCAAATACATACAGAGACATTTCCTTATAGAGAATATGAACAAAGAATTACAATATATGAGACTCGTACATAACATTGGAGACACCCAGCACTCTAATTACAACACCAGGAGCGAGATTCTGGCCTGTGACGAGCCTTTAGGCTTCGATGGTGTATATCTTAACGTTTACGAGAACCAAGACACCTTAGAGGACAAGACAGGAGTTTTCTTTGTAATGGGTAACTACATGGGAAAAGATAACGAGTTTGACCTAATGCACGCCCCCAACCTAGAGGAATACTGCACATGGAAACAGATTAACGAGATGGTAGACAAGTATGACTTTGATATTGGCTGGCATACATACTCTCATCCCGATCTAACTACCCTGACTAAAGAGGAGATCATGTTGGAGATAACCCCACCATTCCCCATGAAATACTTTGCTTATCCCTACGGTAAATACAACAAGTTAGTTATTGAATGTGTAGAAGAAGCCGGATATGAGAAAGCCTGGAGCGTTACACAAGGAGATGAGGAGCCTTATACGTTAAGACGAGACTATATATGACTTTAACTGTAATAATAGCCAGCTATAAATATGGACATCTAGCAGGTCACGCTATTGATACTGTTATTTCACAGTCACGAAAAGCTGATCAAATCTTGTTTGTAGATGATGGGATAGGAGACTGCAACCACTTACCAGAGATATACCCAGAGGTTAAGTTTACTATGAGAGAAGAAAACCTTGGAACGGTAAAGAACTTTCAAGATATGCTGGAGAAGGTAACAACTACTCACTACATGATTCTAGGAGCTGATAACTGGTTACGACAAGATGCTCTCGCAATTTTAACTGAAAAGGAATCTGACATCATAAGCTACGACATAGCTGTTGTAGGGGAGTATGCCAGAGAGTTTGGTAAAAGAGTTAACGCACCTAAACACCACGAGTTTTATAACTGGTCACGTAAAGATCAACATCATGGCTCTATGATCTGGAACACAGAGAAGGCCAAGGAGTTTGGATACACTAAGGTTCATAACGAAACAGTCAAAACCCTTGAGGATCAAACGCTTTACGACAATATGATTAAGGCTGGAGCTAGATATTTACACATAGCAGAACCTTTGCTTTATTACCGGAGACATAGAGAGAATCATAATGGCGTATAATAAATATATAAAGGAGTATAACGACAAAGGTATCACTAGGATACCTGGTGTTTATACAATGGAAGAGATGGACATCCTCAAGAAAGAAGCATATACCCTAACGCCAGATGGTATCACTGAGGCAGGTTATACACATAGATCTTTTGAGTATTCAGGTGATAAACCAGCTCTAGCCTTCTACCCAGCTATAGCAAATAGTTATTTCAATAAGATACGAAAAGATAAGAGAATGGTAGACATTGTGAAAGCTTTTATAGGAAATGACGTAAAACAAGTAAACAACCAGGTTTACTTCAGAGAGGCCGGAGACCAAGATGAGTTTGCATGGCATCAAGACATTGTGTTCAGAACACCAAGAGGACGTTTCCCTGGTGTAGAAGAGGGATACCTACAAACTATTCTAGTTGTAGACGACATGACTATAGATAATGGAGCTATAGAGTTTATAGACGGTTCACACAAAGAAGGAGAACAACATCTAACAAGCAATAAAACCTTAACTAGGATGCTTAGGCACTTTAAACGTCATGGGCTAGAAGGTACCAAATACACAGCCAAGAAAGGAGACTTACTGTTATGGGGCGTATTAACTGTTCACGGAAGTGAGGCTAATACAAGCGATTCAGACAGGATGACGTATATGAATGGATACTGTAAAGCAGAGAACTGTAAGGATTATCCGTGGTACTTACAAGATGGTAAGGTCCAAGATATTGACCCAGCTCTTATTCCATAGCATAATATATAATATGGAAACTGAAGAGCAGACAGGAAAGCAGACAATATATGAGCAGAAGCCTTGGTTATTCAAGCCTGGTCAAAGTGGTAACCCTGGAGGAAGAAAGAAGGGGCATAAATCATTGAAGACTTACGCTAAGGAATACTTGCAGTCACTTTCTCCTGAAGAAAAGATGGAGTACTTTGAAGGTATGGATAAAAAGGTTGTCTGGGAAATGGCAGAAGGAAAAGCGGAAGCCAAGACAGATGTAACTACTGGAGGCGAAAAGATTAACAACGTAATAGTCTTACCTAACATTGACGATGCGGATAGCATGGAAACCACAACCGAAACAAGCGATAGCTCTTAAGTCCTATTGTGATGAGCTTCTCTTTGGCGGAGCCAGAGGTGGAGGGAAAACAGATACAGGTATAGTTAAACCTTTATATTTTATAGGTAATGCTTTGTTTAGAGCCTTAGTGTTGCGTAAGAACGCCACTGACCTTTCTGACTGGATAGAACGTGCTCAACGTATGTATCAGCATGTAGGTGGTGTATTAGTTGGAACAGAGTTTCGTTTCCCTAGTGGAGCTATCATAAGAACCGGACACCTAGATTCAAAGAACGCATACCAGAAGTATCAAGGACATGAGTATCAACTAATACTATTAGAGGAGTTAACACACATCCCTAGAGAAAAGGATTATGAGAACGTGAGAGCTTCCAACCGCTCAACTGTTAAAGACCTACGGCCTATGATGTTTGCTACTACTAACCCTGATGGTCCAGGGCATGAATGGGTAAAGGCTAGATGGGGAATACCAGATATTCCAGGTAACGAGCCTATTATCACCCATACGGAGAGTGGAGAGAAACGTGTCTTCATACCTTCTCGTGTCCATGACAACAAGATACTAATGGATGTTGACCCTGGTTATGTAAAGAAGCTGGAGAGCTTGCAGGATGAAGAAATGCGTAGAGCTTGGCTAGATGGCTCGTGGGAAGGCTTCGGAGTTGATGGTGCTTACTACAAGAACCAGATGCAGAAGGTAGACGAGGAGCAACGTATTATAAAGAACTTATACGATCCTATGCTACCGGTAGACACATGGTGTGACTTAGGTGTTAGGGATTCATTCTCTATTGGTTACTTCCAGTTTTACCGTAATGAGATTAGATGTATTGATTATGATGAGTTTGACGGTGAAGGTCTATCCTCTGCTATTAAACGAATGAGAGACAAGAAGTATACATATGGAACACACCACGCCCCTTTTGATATTAAAGTTAGAGAACTAGGAACAGGTGTCACTCGATGGGAGACAGCACAAGGGTTAGGTGTCACATATGACATCGTCCCAAAGACAGGTGTCCAAGACGGTATTGATATAGTCAGGATGAAACTAGGTAGGTTTGTGTTTGATGAGAAGAAAACAGAGGTGTTACGTTCAAGGCTTAAACGCTATCACAAGAAAGAGGACACAGTGCTGGGAGGTTTCAAGAAAGACCCTGTGCATGACATTAACTCTCATGGTGCCGATATGGTTCGTTACTGTTGTGTGACTAAGGAGCCAGATCCTTTCTTTAATCAGATGCAAGAGATACGTGTATACGAGGCTAGAGGTCGTGACACGTCCTTTGAGTAGTGTTATAATTTATTTAAGGCGGCATAGAATATTTCTATGCAAGACATACTAGGCGTTATACGCCAAGAAGTTCAAGACTATACAGACAACACTGTAGAAGTTGTCCCTGGTTACGACTTCGCTCAATACGACACAATCCAGAAAATACATCTTTACATTAGTTCCCGTTTCAAAAGTGGGGACACTTATAACGGACGGAAAAGAATCTTTTTCAATATAGTAAACCCTAGACGAGATACAGTTACTCGTTTCCTAGACATTAATACAAAGGACATACGTGTATATGAACTAAACGAGAAGTCTCACTTTGCAGCACCATTCCTAGAATATGAGCTGAAGAAGTTTCTAGTAGCAAATGACTTTGCAGCCAAACTCAATAAGATGGCTGAGAATGTCACTACATACGGAACGATCATACTTGAGCATAGCGATGGCAAGCCACAGATACGTGACTTGCGTTATATCTTTATGGACCCAACTGTTGAAACCATCAAAGAGAGTCGGTTTGTAATTGTTAAACACTTCTTCACAGCCCATGAGTTACGTGCACAGGTTAAGAAGGGATGGGATGAGCAAGCTATTGAAAACATTATTGACCGTAAGGCAAAGCTCGGAGATGCCAAGCAAAGCTATGTCGATGGTGGAAGCAAGAATAGCGTACAGTCTAGCTCTTATATCGAGGTATACGCTCGCTATGGTTATGTCTCAGAAGAAGTATTAACAGGCAAGTACAACGAGGACGCAGAGGAGAAGAAGTCTATTGTTATTGCAGCAGAACCTTTCCTAAAGGAATCTGACTCAGAAGGTAAAGCACACGATGCCGGAGAGATCCTATACAGTAGCGAATGGCGAAAGGGTTGGCCTTTCTCTGATTTCCACTTTCAAAAGATTGCAGGACGTTACCTTGGACTAGGTGTTGTCGAAGCCCTATTCCCAGCACAAGAAAGAGTTAATGAACTGGCTAACCAGAAGCGTATCTCAATGGAACTATCAACACTCCACCTGTTCCAGACCTCTGACCCTACAATACTAACCAACATGCTGAATGATGTTCAGAATGGAGATGTTATCAAATCAAGAGTACCTAACGCTATACAACCAGTAGCTAATGAAGAACGTAACCTAGCAGCCTTTAATCAAGAAGAAGACCGCTACGCGCTCCTAGCAGACCGTATTTCCTTTGCTAATGACTTACTAGCAGGTGGACAGATACCAACCTCTACAGCGGCAACCACAGCGGTCATACAGAACAACAATGCCTCAAGTGTTCACCTTTTCAAGAGACAGAATTACGCTAACTTCCTACGGGTATACTTTCGAGAGTTTGTATTACCCCAGTTAGTTAAAGAGATTAACACTGACAAGATAATCCGATACGTTGGAGAGAGAGACGTTATCGAGCAGATAGATGAGATGTTCACTAACCAGGTGGTCAATGAAGAGGTTGTAGACCAAGTATCAGCAGGAGAACAACCATCAATAGACACGGTTGAAGAGATCACCCAGGAACTCAAGACGAGTAACGCAAAACTAGGAGGTAAGAGGTTTGTTAAACGCCTCAAGGACTTTTACAAAGACAAAGAGTTTGAGCTAGACATCATCATCGACAACGAACAAGAGGATGTATCAACTATCGCAAACAACACCTTCCAATTCCTAACACTACTGGCACAGAACCCAGCACTTATCACCCAACCGTTAACTAAAGAGTTAGCAATGTCTTATGGTAAAAAGATCGGTGTTAACCCTGAGAAGCTAGAGATCGCAGCATCTAAGCAAGCAGCTATCCCAATAGAGCCAGAGAATGTAGAGCAACAGCAAGCACAGCCTCTACAGAAGCAGCAACTAGCTAAGGTCCAGTAGTATGGAGTGGCAAGACAAATTCTTTAACGATCCAGAATGGCACAAAGTAGAGGATGTCTTTATCAGACACATAACTCCACTAAGGGATGTCATGAGTATTGATACTAAAGGAGCAACACGGGATGAAGTCTTTGCCGAAGTACTAGCAAGACAGAAGAACATCACCATGCTTTATGGGCTCATGCAGGAAAAGAAGATGACACAACGTCAGATAAGCGATCCTGTTAGCTACGAATAGACACGCGGTTATGATTCCGTTCAAAAATCACTTATTAGGAGTTATGATTCTTACCAAAAATCATTAACCAGTTATCATTTCATGGAAAACGAAAATGACAATGTAGTAGAGGAAGTCGCTACTGAAACAGACATCCAAGAGGAAGTAGAGGAGAAGGACTATAAGGCTATGTTTGGCTCTCTTAAACGAGAGAACACAAAGATCCAAAAGGAACTCGAAACTACTAAATCTAACCCTATTAATAACCCTGATATTTTTGAGAAACTCGAAAAGCTCGAACTTTCAATGGCCCTAAAGGATTATGGCCTCGATCCCAATGATCAAGACATAGTAGATAGCGTTAAAAAGCTCGGGGGGGTAGAAAGTCTTAAAAACTCAGTAGTTCTAAAGGTTTTAACTGAAGAACAAAAGGTAAAGAAGGCAGAACAGGCGGCATCTATTGAAACTGGATCACAAGGTCGTGTCAAAGGGGCACGACTAAGTGACGCTGAGATCAGCAAAATGCCATCTGAAGACTACGAAGAGTATTTAAGAAAGATCGGTAAAGCATAAAATACATAATATATGGCTGGATCACTAACTACAGGCTTGACAGCAGAAATGTCAACCTATTACGACAAAGTATTTCTAGAGCGAGCACAGCTTGCTTTGACTTACGACTTCGGAGCTAAGAAGAAAACTATTGCCGCAAACATGGGTAAGACTGTTTCTTTCACACGCCGAACACCACTAACGACTGCACCATCTGATGCTATTGTTACAGACGAAACATCAGCAAACAACGTAGAGATGACATCTACATCTGTCACTACTGCAATCTCTACATACTCTCGTTACACAAAGGCTTCACAGCTTTACGCCCTAACTTCTATTGACGAAGGCTTGAAAGAGCATGTCGAAGTACACGGACAAAACTCTGGTGAAGTAGTTGACACTATCGTTCGAGATGAACTAGCTGGAGGAGGAACTACAGTTGTAGCTAACAGCGTTGCTGCTTCAGCAGTTGCCGCTTCTGACACAATTGATGGTGCTGACCTTCGCGGAGTTTACCGAACACTATTTCTAGCTAAGGCTCCTAAGTTCTCAAACGGTATGTACCGAGCCATCGCTCCTGCATCTGTTAAAGCTGACTTACGTGCTGATAGCGAATGGTTGGACGCACAACGTCACGTTGAAAGTGGAGTAGGAAACATCCGAAAGAACATTATTGGTTCACTACACGGAATCGAGTTTGTAGAAACAAACAACGAGCTAGTAGTAGCTAATGGTGGAGCTTCTAACGTTGACCTATACACAACCTTCGTATTCGGAGAGCAAGCATATGCTATGATTAATCCAGCACAACAGCCTGGACAGCGTATCTTCGCTAAGAACCCTGGTGTAAACAGTACTGATAACCCTACTAACCTATTCTCTACAGTTGGATACAGCTTCCACATGGCAGCTAAAGTATTGAACTCAGCATGGTTGATTGAGTTAAAGTCTGCTTCATCATTCGGAGCTAATACCTAGTTCTGAATAGATCCTTTTATTAGGATTGTTTGTCACCCTTGCTACTCGTTATGGCTTGGGTGACACATAACGAGAATAATCTATGTTAATAACAGACTACGAAAAACACATCCAAGAGAAGGTAGACAAAGAGCTAACTATCGTCCCTCACTCCAATACAGACATAACCGATATAAAAATCGTGCTATGGAGAGGGTTTAATATCAGTATTGTATTACCGCCACTAAATATCTTTGATAAGGTAAATAAAGACTACAAAGACTTCGGAGGTTCACCATATAGAACAGTTGGTATGGCTGACAGAGACATTAAATCTAAATTAAAAGTCGTTCGTAAGAAAATGAAACTATATGAAACTGTGCTTGATTGAGACTCACTGGGGAAAAAGAGCAGATAAGCCAAAGGATGAGCAATATTCAGGTATTGGCTACTATCGCATTATTAAACCGGCAGAGTATTTAGCAGAGGCCGGACATGATGTTGATTGGTGGGCCAAAGATTTCTCTGACGCTATCACCAAGACTGACGAAGTATTACAAAACACTGTTGATTTCTTTACTGGATACGATGCGGTCATAATGAAGCCTACAGATAACTTTAATGCTGCTAAGGCTATTGTAGCGGCTCTGGATTATCTTAAAATACCTTTGATCACCGACTATGATGATAACTACCTGGAGATAGCTGAGTCTAACCCTGCCATAGAGGGAGGCTACAGGAAGGGTGACAAGGAACGTATGGTGTTCTTAACACTTATGTCCTTTGCTGATGCTATCTTTTGTTCTACTAAGCCCTTGGCTGATTACTATACAGAGGTCCAAAAGAAAATGGGTTTTGAAAAAGACATATTTGTCTTGCCTAACTGTAATGTTATAGAGGAATGGGAATATAGGAATACAGAGCCTACAGACAGAATTGTTATTGGTTGGCATGGGTCCATATCCCACAACGATGATCTAGCTATGGTCTTCCCAGCTATCCTAGATGTGATGAAGAAGAACGATAACGTCTATTTACTGTTGGTTGGTGGAGCTACTATCGAAACGCTAGAACCTATAGCCATGTGGCCCGATAGGATATTAGATCGTGTAGCAGCCATTAAAGGAACCCCATGCTGGAAGGGGTTTCCTGAGTACCTTATGGATCAGCCTTTTAATATAGGGTTAGCACCGTTGGTTGATGATGTTTTCAATAAAGGAAAGTCACACATTAAATGGATGGAACTCGCTATGAAGAAAATACCCTGCATAGCTTCTGATGTGTACCCTTACCGAGAGCCAGTAGACGGAACCCCAGCCATAGAGCATGGAGAGACAGGATATCTAGTAAAGACAAAAAAAGAGTGGGTCGAGACTCTACAGAAACTTATAGATGATAAAGACTTACGCAAGAAAATAGGAGATAATGCGTATAACGCTGTTAAGAAAGATTGGCAGTATAAAGACCATATCAAGAAGTGGGATAACGCCATCCAAAAGGTAGTCGAGGGGGCTAGGTAGCCTCGAAAGAAGCTGTGAAAGTTAGGTAATGCCGCCCTGCTAACTAACACTTTTATTACTAGCTCCCCCGTTTGCCTTGTGGTATAATTTGACTAAGGCGGCTAATAATCACTATGGTTTTTAGCGACACTGTTGATAATGCTGGATTAGTCCAGGATTCTGAATTTATACTAGGAGTAACAATCTCATCTACTGGAGACTACAATATTAAGGACTACGCACGGAACTCTAACCGTGCTCTTGATCGTGCAACACAGGTAATTATCACCTCTGATGGTACATGGGAGTTTGATGACAACAACCAGACCGACATGCCTATTGCAACAACTAACCTCGTTGCAGCACAGCAAGACTATACAATGGCAGCTACTCACCTTGAGATCAGCCGTGTAGAGGCTAAGGATGCCGCAGGTAATTGGCGTAAACTACAACCTTTCGATCAATCAGACCTATACGATCAGTCTTTAACTGACTTTAATAAAACAGATGGTGACCCTCTTTACTACGATAAGATGGGAGAGAGTATCATGCTCTACCCAGCACCTCTTGCAAACGTAACAGCAGGACTCAAGATATGGTTCACCCGTCCACCTTCATACTTTACAGATGCCGGGACAGATACAACAAAGGAGCCAGGCTTTGCTTCTATATTCCACCGATACGTTTCAATTTCAGCATCCTTTGACTTTGCCTTTATAAAGAGCTTCGAGTCTGCACCAATACTCAAGCAACAGATCATCAACATGGAGGAGGATATGCGTAACTTCTACAGTCGCAGGAACAAAGACGAAAAGATTACATTGAAAGCTCGACCATCTAACTACGAATAGTATGACTACTTTCACTAACGGAACAAAGACAGCAAGCTCATGGGCTAACGAAAGCTCTAATGCTTCTTCTTTTACTAATACGAGCAACTCGGGGGATGAATACGAACTAGAAATAGACGCTGGGGCTAACTTTATTGAGATAGATTCTGTTGGAAACTTTCTCTTGATACAAGACTCTACGTTTTCAGTAGAATGGAGTAACTTAGCAAAATCATAATATGGCAGACTACACAGGTTCATCAAGACCAGACGAATTAGAGGCACTAACAGCACTAGATGATGCTGATCTACTGGTTGCTTTCGATAATAGCGATGCTGATAGCAAAACAAAAAAGATTACCAAAGCTAACTTTGTAGCTGATCTAGCAGATGAAACTCAGACATTAACTAACAAAACTATTGATGCCGATAACAATACTGTTTCAAACATTGGTGACGCTGAAGTTAAGAATGATATTAACGCTGATAAGATTGGAGCTGGGACTTTACTCCACGAAAGAGGAGGGCTAGAGGCTGACATATCGGCCTATGCTGGCTTGATAAAGATAACAGGTGGTACAACGTCACAAGCGGTAGCAGGTACCGACTACGCGGCTGCTACACACGCCTCACGCCATGAGAGAGCTGGAGCTGATGAGATAGATGGAGATCACCTTGATATTGACTTTACACCTAGTAATTACACACCCGCAACTACACCTGCCGAGGCTGCCGACGTTAACGACTTGGCTGCTCACCTACAAGGTATTGATACTGCGATAGGCTCATCATCCACAGCTACAATTAATTGGATTATGCCTCTACCTGGGAACGCTATTAATGGTTCCCTAGCGGAGAAGACATTCACAGGGAATACAACAATGATCGTGAGCTCTTTTATACTACCTGCCGCAATAACAGTTGATGAAATTGGAATTAGAGTATCAGGAACAACGGGAACAGATGGGGTACTAAGTCTAGCTGTTTACTCAGAGGATGGTCAGACAAAACATATAGATGTTGATACTGGAACCATTGGTGATACTGGTCAGAACGAGTTCACCGCTGTTTCGGCTGTTGCATTAGCAGCAGGTAGGTACTACTTTGCTGTTCTACCTAATAGTACAATGAGTATTCAGCTTAATAGATATTCAGTCATCGGTGCTTCATACTCTAATGGGGGACCTGAGATGTGTGGAACTATCACAGTGACAGCAGACACACTTCCAACCACTTTTGATCCAACAGCAATAACATTTGTTAATAGTAACTCTATTCTCTTTACTCTCAGAGCTTCTTAATATGGAAGGTTCAAAGATACAAAAGAAAGTAGAAACCTTCTCCCTAGACTTACCACAACGTAAGCCTGATGTGGTTAGAAAGAACGTACAACCGGCTGATTCTTTATACCAGATCAACAAGCTGGGTGTTATGGCTAGTTTCTCCTTAATAGGTTCTGACGCTGCCGGATCAGGCAACTATCAAGATGTTTTCTTTGTCGCACCAGTAGAGATGACAATATCCTCTTGGTACTTACGTTACACAGTGGCTTGCTCTGACTCTGGAGCTACTATTATTTTACAGAAACAACAGACCGGTAATACCACCAGCCTTGGCTCTCTAAGTAGCGAGGCTACAGCAGACACAGGGTACAGAGGTATAGTCGATCTGGGTTCTAATGGGGAACTCAAAGCTGGAGACGGTCTTAGAATAGCTTTTAGTACAGGTGTCACTGCTCTTGATGGGCTTTGTGTCACGGTTTACATGATTCCTAATAACTTAGGTGGATTTTATAACGCATAATATGGCAAGTTTTAGATCAGAAAAAGGAAATATCATAGCAAGGTGGGACCAATCAGACTGGTTGCGTGGTCTAGTACCTCAATCTGTTGATATTTCAAACAATAAGACATATGGCGATGGTTTAGCTACTGCTAGTCTTGTTGACCCTTATAGAGCACCAGGAGCTATATATCCTTGGTATACAAACAGTTCTTACACTAACGGAGCCACTGTGGACACTATCCCAGTCGCCAGCGTCCGTTACGCAAACAAACAATACATACTATCTGAGGCATCAGGGTCAGTTGATGTACACGAAGCAGGCACAGGAACAGTTACCGCTACAGGTAGTTTCCCTCAAGAGGTTGTTGCTTCTGGAAGTGGAAAAGTAGGGGGAGATGCTGTCTTATATCACTTTAATGGAGTGCCATACATGCTCTACTCCTATAACAATACCACTAGAGGCTCTGTCGGCACATATGACTTTGCAACAACATTTAACCATGATTACTGGGATGCAACAGGAGGCGGTGATCTAAACCAAGCAGACCTAAATAAGGACTACCCACACCCTATGTATGTCTCACCCCGTACTGGTATCGCTTATGTAGCAGACAAAGATAAACTTAAATATATTGATGGTCGCGGATTAGCTATTGGTAGTGCTGATGCTGGTACTTCTACATTTACTATTGGAGAGGGATTTGTTATCACCGGCTTCGCTTCACATCCGAACTTTATGGTTGTATTTGCATACTCAAGGCGTGTTGGTGTTGGTTCTTCTCCACAGTCTACATCTAAAGGACGACCAGTTGCTTTCTTCTGGGACGAAGGAACTACAAAACCTTCTTACATGGTCGAATTACCTGGTTTCTATGTAGGGGGAGGATTTACATACAAAGGTTTCCCAGCCACTTTCTCCAACGATGCAACAAAAGGTTATCTCTGCCTTGTCGATACAAGCTCGTATCAAGTATTAACTCAAATAGACACTACATCCTCTATGGTTAATGGTGGAGTCGAAGTATTAGATGATGACATATACCTAAACCTGGGAGGTTCTGTATATAGATATGGAAGCCCTATCCTTGGTGGTGCTGCTTTGGTCACTAAACTAGCCACAGTTACATCAGGATCTATGTTCACATATAACCTAAACGGATTTACTACATACTTTAGTAGTGCTCTGGTTAGATTCTCTGGTGGTTATCAGACAAGTGCTTCTTTCACAACAGCTTTCAAACAAGTGCCACCATCCTTCTATGGTAAGTACAAAGTAAAGGCTCTCAGGGTTTACTGGGTAGGTAATATCACATCTAAAATTGGTATAAATACACTCCAGTTACGTTACGATAACGAGGACGCTAGTTCAGCAAATGAATCTTTCACTAACTTTATTGCAGCAGATACAAACACTATTACAGATAGAACAACATATTTTTATGCTTCCTCAGACGGTGATAGATTGCCTTTTGTACATAGAAACATTGCTCTCTCAGTAGTTTGGTCCAATTCAGGAACGACAGATGATGCCATCGGTATTGAAGCAGTAGAGGTATTACTAGAACCAGCATCAGAACAATAATGTTATAATTAGTCAAGCTTATGCCTACAGCACAACAACAACAAGCACTACTAGCACAACAGCCTCCCACAGCACCTACAAACGCATTGCAGGGTGTTAATCAAGCCTTCCAAGCCACTACTCCAGAGCAGTCGGCTGCTTTGGCAGGTATTAACAAGCAATTCGCACCACAGACAGGAACACCGCCAGTTGTTGATATTAGTAACCCTACTCAGCAGATAGAGATCCCCACTACTCCAGAGCCTCGTGTAGATGCAGAACGTGTATCAGCAGGTCTTACTCCTTTTATTGAAGAACAGAAAGCGATGGAAGCAAAGGCACAGGCAAGGATTGACGAAGGCCAGGACATTTCTAACCAACTACTACGACAACTTTCACCTGAGACACAGACACAAGAGTTTAGAGACTTAGAACAGGAACGACTAGGACCTATCCAGGGTGATATTAAAGATTCTCTGACACGTCTTGAAAGTATCCGGTCAGGATATGAAGCTCAGTTAATACGAGAGGAACAAGCTCCAGGTGGCACAGCTATCGGGGCACTCAGTCGTACTAACCAGATCAAGGTTAATCAAGCACGAGAAGAACTACCTATAATCGCAACTATCCAATATCAACAGGGCCAGTTGTCAGACGCACGACAATCTATAGATACAATGTTTAACATCCAAAGAGATGCTCTTGAAACTCAGTTGAACTATGTTTCTAGCTTTATCGCCAAGAACGAGGACAAACTATCTAACGCACAACGTAACAAGCTAGACATAGCCCTAGCGGAGGAACAAAGACGAGTAGACGAAGGTACAGCCCTTATAGATGACCAGAAAGCCGCAGCAGAATACGCTACAGGTCTTATCCCTCGTATGGACAAAGAATCTATTGCAGAACTACAGAAAGATATTACACGAGGTATGGGATATCAAGAGGCATTGGCTAAGTATGGACAGTTTGAAGGTGTT
>Ga0222691_1000427_pt1 | contig 14931 bp, 14 predicted proteins | sample AntAcemetage1237_FD_179839 | JGI IMG/M metagenome (GOLD analysis project Ga0222691, IMG submission 179839) | Saline water microbial communities from Ace Lake, Antarctica - #1237 | ecosystem: Environmental > Aquatic > Non-marine Saline and Alkaline > Saline | place: Antarctica: Ace Lake... | reverse complement strand
ATATCGTTTGGTTTTTGGACGAAACCCGCTGAAGAGTTTATTGATTACGATAAGGAGAAGTTAAAATCAATCTTAAGAAAAGAGTTAAAAACCATCTACAGGAATGCCGTTACTGAAATATTAGAAAAAAGTAAAGTTTTTAATCACCCTGATAAAAACATTTTTATTGAAAATATTCCAGATAATATTAATTATAATGGAAAACGAAATTACATAAATTTTGAGATTTATTTACATACTTCAAATATAGGTTCAAAAACCAAAAAACCGCTAAGCCAAAAGGAAGGAGAGGATGAAATATTTAAAGAATCGGTTAAGATTGTAAATTTTTTCGGAAAATCTGATATACTAAATGATAAATTAGGATTTATAATTCACAACAAAAATAAATAAAACTCACAACGATTAAAAAAAAACACTTCCATTTGGGGGTGTTTTTTTTTGATATGAAAAATTTATTCTATTTATAATCGTAAACACACTGTTATGACTGGAAAATCAGAAAAATATCTTATTCAGGAGTATAATGAATTTAAAATCTCATTAACACCTAAACTCATTACTGAGGCTATAGAGAAGGGAGAACCTATCATTATGACTGGTATACTTCAAAAAGCAAATACTCTAAATAGGAACGGAAGAGTTTATCCTCTTGAAATTCTTAGAAGAGAATCAAAAAATTATATGAAACTAGTTGAGAAAAATTTAGCAACTGGTGAACTAGACCACCCTGAGACTGCTGTTGTTTCTTTAGCAAATGTTTCTCACAAGGTAGTTGACATGTGGTGGCAAGATGATGAGCTTCATGGTAAAGTTCAAATCACTAAATCTACGCCAGCAGGAAAAACTTTATTAGGTCTTGTTCAAGACGGAGTAACTCTAGGTATTTCTTCTAGAGGAGTTGGGTCTGTAAAAAGACAAGGAAATCAAGACGTTGTTCAAGAAGATTTTGAATTAATTGCTTTTGATTTTGTTTCAAGCCCTAGTACTCCCGGAGCATTCATGTTTAAAGAAGGTCGCCAAATAGGGTTGACACCATTATCAGAGGCTACTCAAAAACAAATTGAAACCAACTTTAACAACGAATTAGATTACTTATCAAAAAAAGATTTTTGGAAAAATCTATAGAAGTAAAATTTTTGAAGTATTTATTTGAAAATATCTATTAAATCCACTAAAAGGAAATGGAAAACGAAAAACAAAAAACAGTTGTTGAAAAAGCAAAAGAAGATTTTCAATCAATTATTGATTTTGCAACACAACAAGTAACGGTTGATTTGCAAGAAAAGGTTGAGAACAAAATTGCTTTGATGATTAATGAAGGTTCTTTTTCAATTGATGAAGCTGTTACTATCGATACCGATGAAGCAACAGTAACTATTTCTGATAATGGTGACGTAGATGTTGCTCCCAAAAAAAATGGGGAAGTTATCACTGGAGAAGAAAAACTTGATGGCGATGCCGAAGGCGAACTCGAAGATGACTTCGAGGATGATGAATTTGAAATTTCTGAAGAAGCAGAAGAGTACTTAATACAAGATGAAGATATGAATTTGTACAAAGAAGAAGATCCAGCTGTGCCAATGCCAGCAGAAGAAATGCCAGCTATGCCAGAAGCACCAGCAGCAGAAGCACCAGTAGAAGCTCCTGAAATAGAAGCTACACAAGACTTAAACGGGATGTCTCCAGAAGACTTAATTAAATATGCCGTTGAACAAATAGCTCAACAAGCATCTGGAGGACTAGCTGATAGTGGAGAAGAAGAAGATGTAACTATTATTGACGATGAGATGCCTATGGACGACCCTATGGATGCACCTATGGCAGAACCCGCGGCAGCGCCAGTACCAGCAGCTCCTCCAGCACCTGCTCCAGTTGCTGAAGAGATAGATATAGATTCTCTTTTAGATGACGAAGAAACTGTTATTGAAATAGAAGATTTCAATGAAGATATGGGTGAATTTTCTGAAAATGATATCGTAGAGATAGAAGTTGATGAAGATGACACGCCAATCGATGAAATGAAAGCTATGGGTGTAGGACACTCATCACAAAGAACACAAGGAACTTCAGCAGGGCCACAAAATGCAGTAGCAAATAGGTCTAGACATGCTCAAGTAAATGAAAATAAAGCTCGTGAAGAAGCAAATACTGCTGGGCTTAATAATGACAACAATAAGTTGGTTAAGGAAAACGCTTTATTAAAGAAAGAGGTATCTAAGTTTAGACAATCTCTTCCTGTATTAAAAAAGCAAATCCATGAAATGAAGGAATTCAACGCTAAAGTTGGTTTCATGTTGAGACTTTTTGAACAAGGTGAATTCACCAAAGAAGAAAGGTTACAAATAACAGAGAAATTCAATCACGTTGATGGATACGATAATGCCAAACATCTTTTTAAAGAAGTAATGAATGAGCATTCAATCAAAACGAACCAAAGCCCTGAAGCTATTAAGCAAGGGAATACTGGTAAAACTTTTGAACGTCCAGCAGCACATAAAGAAACTCTGTTTGAATCAGCTGAATCTAGAAGAATGCGAGAATTGTCTACTTATGGAACAAAAAAAACAAGATAATTCTATAAAATTTAATTAGAATTATAAAATTCAAACTATTTAACTAACAACAAACAAAAAATTAAAAAATGGAAACATTATTAAGAAGCGGTAAAGTTGGATACTCGGTTTTCAAAAACCTAGCAGAACAACGTAACGCAATCATGAACAATTGGGGAGCTTCAGGGCTTCTTGACGAACTTGGTGGATTTGAGAGATCAAATGTAGCACAGTTACTAGAGAATCAAGCGGCAGGAATGCTTAATGAGGTGACTCTAGATTCTTCTGCTGGTCGTTTTGACACAGTAGCATTCCCTATCGTGAGAAGAGTGTTCTCTAGATTACTTGCTAACGAACTTGTATCAGTTCAGCCTTTGGCTCTTCCTTCAGGACTTTTGTTCTATATGGATGCGAGAGTATCATTTGCTGGTGAAGACAACACGCAGTTTAACCAGATTTCAAGAAACGATTCTGTGACTGGAGCAACTAGAGTTGCCCCAGCAAACACAGCTAACGGACAAGCTGGTCCTAACTTTTCAGATTCATCTGCTTACGAAAGATTCTATAACAATAAAGGTTTCGATCTTTCTTTTGGAACAGGATATACTGTAACCAATGGCGCTTTAACTCACACTGGTGATGAATTCACAAACGGAATTCTTGCAGCAAGTTTTGCTTTAGGATCAGATTTCGATATTTCTAAACAACAATCTTCTGCAACATTAAGATTTACAAGTGATGTTGCTATTTATTATTCTGCTGATACTACAAATGTATTAATTGTTCCAGCTGGTGGAGAAATTAAGCAATATGCTCAAGTTCAAACTTGGACTGCTGATCAATTTGCTGAAAACAATGCTAATGTTGTTTTAGACCTTAGAGTCGGTGGTGTATATGGTTCAAACTTTGATGCAAGTCTTCTGAATGACATTACAGATTTCGGTGCAGATCTTGACATTTTAATCACTCCTACTTATGAGATCTTCAATGATCTTGAAGGAAAGTCAGAAATGGCTGAATTAACAATCAGGTTCTCTTCTGTAACAGTTAACACTGTAACTAGAAAACTTAGAGCGCATTGGACTCCAGAGCTTGCTCAGGATTTAGAGGCGTATCACTCAATTGATGCTGAAGCTGAGCTTACTGCTCTTCTTTCAGAACACGTTGCTGCTGAGATTGACAGAGAAATCATTATCGACCTTATAAATGGTGCGCCATTTAGAGCTAGATGGGATTACCAAGGTCTTTCTAACAATGCTAACTTCTTTGGAACTCAGAAAGATTGGAACCAAACTTTAATTACAAGAGTTAATGAGCTTTCAGCTCAAATTCATAAGGCAACATTGAGAGGTGGAGCTAACTGGATCGTATGTTCAGCTGAAGCAGGTGCAATCTTTGATGATCTTGAATACTTCCACGTAGACGGTTCTGCCGCTCCTGAAGTTGACAAGTACAACTTAGGTGTAGAGAAAATTGGACAGCTTGGTTCAAGATATGTGGTTTACAAAGATCCATATTTACCAGCTCAGATTGTTCTTATCGGTCATAAAGGATCAACATTCCTTGAGGCAGGTTACATCTACGCACCGTATATTCCTCTTCAATTAACGCAAACTATTTATGATCCGAACGACTTTACACCTCGTAAAGGTATCATGACACGTTATGCCAAGAAGATGGTTAACAACAGGTTCTACGGAGTAATCTATATTGATAATATCAATACTTACTAATTAGTAAGTTACCTATAAAATTAAAGACTCCTTCGGGAGTCTTTTTTTGTGCCTTATATTTTTTGTTCATTATATTATTCCATTATGAGGAATTAAATTAATTGTATCGTATTGTTTTTTTTTCTATATTTGATTCATGCCAAAGGAAATAAACATTACACAAGATCAATTAAACAGTCTTTCTGAATTTTACTTAAGAGACTGTCTCACTAATAGAGAAATTTCAAAAAAAATAGGACAAAGTGTAAACTGGGTTTTAAAGAAACTCAAAGACTACAACTTGTTTATAGAATTGCCAGAGATTTACAAAACAAAAAGAGCAGTAGGAGCAAAATTACATAAATCTCAGAGAATACAAAAATGGACAAAAAGAGATTTTATTTTAACAGTTAAAGAAGAAGAAAAAGTTGAAGTAAAGTTATGTTTTATAGAGGGAGTAGACTATGTAGCTGTTTGTAAGAAAACAAATAAGAGACTTAAAGATTATTTAAATAAAGGAGGAGGCATAAAAGATCACATCGATGAAACATATCCAGATTATGTGCATGAATCTAACTTTAAAAAAAGAAAGTATAAAAAAATAACAGGAGAGCCTTGGTATTACGGTTTTTTTGAATTTATAGTTGTAGAAAAAGATGTTAAAGAGACTGTCTCTTGTGAGGAGTGCGGATGGGAAACATCTGATTATTTAAATGCTGGAGGATGGTTAACGAAACATGTGAGAGATGAGCATAAACACTCTGCTACTTCATATATAGAGAAATTTCCAAACCAAAGAGAGCTTTTTGCTACGCCTTTAGAAAAAGAAGCTTATAGAAGGCGTTTCGAGACAGAATATGCGGAAGAAGGTAGAGATTATGTTATTTGTAAAGAATGCAATAAAAGGGTTTCTAAAATAAACAACAAACACCTTTCTAAACACAACATGACATTAATAGACTACAAAATAAAACATGGTCTTGATGATATATCTAGTGAAAGTTTTATACAGAAAACACTAGATAACTATGAAGCTAATTTAAAGTATTATGAAGGGAACTACACAAGTAAGGCGCAGCAAGAGATAATTGATATTTGCACTTCTATTTTCGGAGATGAAGTTTTGAGCAATAATAAATCTATTTTAGATGGAACAGAGCTGGATGTTGTTATTCCTAGCAAAAAACTAGCCATTGAGTATAATGGGTTGTATTATCATAGTGAGATATCTGGAAAAAAACCTCACACATATCATTTAGATAAAACAAAAAAAGCTAAACAAAAAGGGTACAAGTTAATTCATGTTTTTGAAGATGAGTGGGAAAGTAGAAAAGAGTTAGTGAAAACCAAGCTTTTAAGAATACTAGGGGAAGCGGGAGAGTCTATTGAACGGGTTCACGCAAGAAAATGTATAATAAAAGAAATTCATGTTATGGATAAAAACGAATTTCTTAGGAAGTATCACATCCAATCAGAAGATAAATCAAACATACACCTTGGAGCTTATGATCAAGAGAATCGTCTTATTTCTGTTATGACGCTAGATACAAAAAGAGTTATGAGTGGAAAACATGAGGAACTCGAAGCAGAAATAAGAAGGTTTGCAATACGCACAAACATTGTATGTGTTGGAGTTATGGGAAAATTTATCTCCTTCATAAAAAGGGAATATGAATTTTCTAGTTTACTAAGTTTTGCAGACATACGATGGACTCCTGATTCTGAGGATAATATTTATAATAAAAACGGATTTTATTTAGAACACACAACAAGACCTGATTATCAATATTACAATGATAAAATTGGATTAAAAAGACTCTCTAAGTACCCTTACGGAAAAAAGTCTCTTAAAATTAAGTTTCCAAAAATATATTCAGATAAAAAAAGTGAATGGGACATTATGCAAGAGGCTGGGTTTGACCGTGTATGGGATTGTGGGAAGTATAGATTCAGGTTAAGATTTTAACTTAAACTGGGTGGTAAGTTGTGTTGTTGTTATTTGCGTGTGTTGTCCCTTTAATCATGTTTTCTACATCTTCGTTAATGACAGCGGGGTTATTTAGGAGTGAATACCAATATTCAATCATCTCTTCTTTAGTGTGTTTTTTTTTGTACTCTGGATTTCTTTTGCATGCAGATAAGTAATGGTCTTCAATTAATTTGTCCCATTTAACCTTATCTATACCTACCTCCATTGTATCAAATTTTTCAATAGCAAAATCAGCTTCTTTTTGAGTTAATCCTATAATTGATTCTGTTTTTATGTAGTTTATTCTTAAATAATTGTTTTTTAAATCTAAATTATCATCAATTATTATAAATTTATCCACTTTAAATCGAGCATTGTTTAAGAATTTAATTATTCCATCCTCTTTATTCACACCAATTTCAGTGAAATCTAATATACTACCATCACAAACTCTTCTTTCATAAAGAAGATTTCTTATTATTTGAAAATCATAACTATCTTTCCAAGTAGAAATAAGAACAATTCCAGCTCCAGAAGAAAAAATGATTCTATTAAGTTCCATAACACAACTACGAATAGTAGATGACTCATGAAATACGCCTGATGACATACAGTTATTTAAAACTCCGTCTATATCTAAAAAAATAACATCCATTTTAGAATATAAGAATATTTTATAATTTTATAAAATATTTTAAAACGTTTTTCTGATTCTTTTATTTATCATTCTCCTAATATTTGATTCATGTAAATTATCAGAGACTAATTTTTTGTATTCTTTTTTTACAGGAGATCTTAAAACATCTACCATTTCTTGAGAAAGACTTGAGCCTCCTCTGACAGTTACTGCTACGTATTTCATCTGGTTTTCTAATGATAAATATTTAACTTCAAAAGTTCTTAAAATAAAATCATTTTCAAGCCTAGAGTTAGCGTAAAATTTTCTTTCTGATCCTTTGAGTTTAAAGAATTCATCTAAGTTTAAGTGGAATTTAGATCCAGAAATTTGATGGATTATGGATAGTCTTTGTTTTGGTGTTAAGTATTTTAATAGTAAAAAATCAATCATACTATTATTTCTTTGCATAAACCTAACAACTTGATCAAAATTTAAATATTTAATTTCAAATTCTTCAAAGTTTCTTCGAGTAGAAAGTTTTTTAATTACATAAAGTTCTATTTGTTTTTTAGAAGCTTTAGAAATCTCTTCTTTAGATAAATCAACCCCTCTTTCGATTAGTCTATCTATGTATGAAGATTTTTCTTTCTTGGAAAGAGTATGGAATATTTCACGGGTGTAATTATGCACTATTTATTCGATTTATTATAAATAAGTCTATTTATTAAAAAGAGAATAATATCATGACACATAAAACAAATTATAAAGCAATACCGTTAAGTTCTGGAACTTTTACAACAGCTGAGCTTGGAGATGGAATGACATCTCCAGCAGTACATGTTGTTTACTGTTTATCTGATGGTAATGCTACAATAACAGCACTAGGAGGAGGGGAGTTCACTTGGACTGCAACTGCTGGGCAATCTATAAATGTACAGGTAGGTAAGTTTGTTATAAACTCAGGAACATATGTTGGGTTTAAAGAAAGAGGACGTGGTTCAGGAAGAGTTAATAATAGTAATATTAAAATTTAATTAGAAAACAAATATGTCATTGAATATAGGATCATGTGCAACAGGGGTTACTCAGTCAGAAAGAGTCGAGATATATAATTATATTCGTCTGAAATTTGGTGCTTCAGTTTTAGAGGTTGAATTAATTGATGCTGATTTAGAATATTCATTATGTGATGGCATAAGAGAGTATTCTACATGGGTCAATAGATGGACTCTACAGAACCGTTTAGGTGAAATGCTAGGACTTCCATCAGAAGTGGACTTTACGCTAAAATACATATCTAATTCTCTTTATTTCGAAAGGTCTTTTGCTACTTCTATTGCAGAACAATCAGGATTTGGAACAAACTCACAAAAAGAATATAAAACAGATTCTATAAGTTTAACTGGAGGAGTTCAAACTTATACAGTACCTAAAGGAAGAGAGATAGCAGATGTGCTTTGGTTTACTCCTTCTTTTATTAACTTATTTGGACTTGATCCTTTTGCAAATCAAAATATTGCGTTTTCAGAATTTGGGGCTTCTTTTGCTGGTCACACACTTTATCATGTAATGCCCGTATTTGACACCATTATGACTGCACAAGCTGCTGAGTTAAGAAACAGAGTTCGTGGCTCAGAATACTCCTATTCGATTCATGGTGGTTCTGAGGGTACAAAAGTAGTTAGGCTTTACCCAACTCCAATGATTGGTAAATATGGAGGAAACAATAATGTTGGTATTGGAGGAGGAGCAGGAACGCCCGGTACTATGTTTTATCGTTATTATGACAGAGTAGGAGTGGCAGGTAATTCTGCCTTATCTGGAAATTCAGCAAATCCTACTTGGACTGCCGAAACAATATCTAATACAATAGATGGAACAACTTATACTACAGAACAACAGGGTAACGGAGTGGTAGCTACTCCTGCTGATGCTCAGTTAGATGTTATAAATTGGGAACAGTTAAACTCAACAGCAAAGCAGTGGGTTAGAAAATGGGCTTTAGCAGAAGCTGCTGAAAATTTATCATTTATTAGAGGTAAATTCGGTGAATTAGTAGTGCCTGATGCATCTGTCAATTTGAATTCTGAGCAATTGATGAGTTACTCAGAAAAAATAAAAGATAGACTGTTTAAGATTCTAGACGATGATTTAGATAAACTTTCATATAAATCAATAATGGAAGACAGAGCAGCTGTGCAAGAGGCTGTTAATAAATCTCTTGGATTTGGACCAATGAGTATGTGGGTTTTTTAATTTTATATAAATGGAAAATAAATGGCAAATAGATTAGATCATACAGGGAAGCAGCCAGATATGATTAATATAATTGGAGCAAATTCTAAAGGTATTAATCAATTCTTTACAGATAAAGAAGAAGATTATTTTAATAAAACGGGAAGAGAAATAAGTGAAACAATTCTTCAAGAAGACTTCATTTTTTATAAAATTGACTTAAATAAAACGCAGTCAAATAGATACGGTGAATCTAAAGAGAAGAGAACTGAGAAAGAAGTTATAATAAATGGAAGAATAAATGTTCAAACTGTAGATAATCAGTATCATGAGTCTGGAGGTTTATTAAAAAAGGGATTTGGAACTTTTGAGGCTCATTGTTATATTGAGCATTTAGAAGAATTAGGGTTAGTAGAGTTTAATGAAGGTCAAAGACTAGTTTATCATATAAAAGAAGGAGATTTTATAGGTTACAAAGGTCAATTTTATGAAATAAAAGACAACGGGTCTCATTTAATAAACAATGAGAGTTCATTTGCTGGAGACAGAAGGTTTATGACAACGATTAAAGCGGAAGAAGTAGGAGAACACATCTTTAGAGCTAAGTAAATCCTTAGTATTACTAGTTACATATAGTATTATAATTTAGGTCAACTATACTTCCTAAATCAGGTATAGCTTAACGAAGTTAAGCAAAACCAAGCCCCCCTTTCCCCCCACGCCTATCGTGGAAGTATTGAAAGAGAGAGTTTTTTAGTTGATTTAGAAAGTATTACCTCCTTTGCCAGTATAGCTCTTACCTTGTGACCAAGCCCCCGCAATGAACACATTATAGCAGTAAGAACGCTGCAAATATAACCTTTTTTACAAAAAGAAAAAAAAATATAATTATTTAATTTAAAACAAAGCAATGTCAACTCTAGATAATCAAGGAAAAAGCCACGATGATAGGAATGAAAATTACAATTTTCTTCCTCAACCTTTATTCCCCGAAGATTTAGATTTTGGGTTGAAAGATTTTATTGAGAGTTGGAATCTTTCTCTGTATGACGGTTCTACTGGAAGTAGAAAAAAAGTTCCAGTAATTATGCTTACACAAGAATTATGGGCAGAGAGAAAGCTTAATTGGAAATTTATGAGAAATGAAGATGGTCAGGAAATATCTCCTCCATATTTAGTTCTTGTAAGAAAGAGTATAGCTAAAGGGACTGATCCAATAAAAAGAAATATGCCTTTGAGGAAAACTTTTTCATATTTGAAAGTTCCTTCATTTGATGGAACAACTAAAGGGTTTGATTATTATAAAATACCACAACCTGTAAAAATAGATCTACTGTATGACTTAAAATTTGTTTCTTCATATATGGAAGATGTAAATGCTTTTTACCATAAGCTTCATAAATTTTATTCTCATGGTCAAGGATATATGACAATTAACAGTTATCAAATTAGATCAATTTTAGATGGAGACCCTTCTGAGGAAAACCAAAATTCAGATTTAATGAATGAAAGATTGTTTAGAGTTAACTCTTCGATTAGAGTTCATGGTAAAATTGTCGATCCAGAAGAATATGAAAAAGTAAAATCTGTTAAAAAAATTAAATTTAACATGAAAGTTGTCAGTAGGTTTAGATAATTATTTTCTATTTATTAATAGACTTTTTTTGATGTTTATCAATATTTTAAGCAGCACATTAAGTTATGGTTAAAAAAAACCAATTAGAATTGAGAGTTACTAAAAAAATTACACTATTTACTTAAAACTAAGACCCTATAAGGGGTTAAGTTTCTTAAGAATTTTTAAAAAGAAAAAAACACAACATGGCTTCAGTATTTGTTTCACCGGGTATATACACAAAAGTTCAAGACTTCACCGCTTTCGCATCAAGAGTAGGTATAACAAGACTTGGTATTGTAGGTAGATTCCCAAAAGGTCCAGCTTTCGAAGCGATTGCTGTTCCTACTTCCGAAGAAAGGCACGAGAGATTTGGTGCTACTAACTATGGATATCCAGCAACATATGTTGCTGATGCATTCCTTAGTCAATCAAACGAACTCACAATATCTAGGGTGCTTGGGAAAACTGGATTTACTAATTCAGGTGCTTGGCTAATTGTGGCTGATTCTTCAGTAACTTATGGAGGAAGTTCTACTACATCTGGACTGACATTCACTGATACAGGCGTTGTATCTCCTATTACATTCACATATACATTTGAAGAAGATGACACACTAGCGGATGAAGCTGTTGTTGTTACAGCTACTTCGCCTGCTATAACAATAAGCTTTAGTGGGTCTATCACAACAGCAAATATTGTTTCTGCAATGAACTTGTCTTCAGACTATACTGATTTAGGTATTGATACTTCAATTACAACAGAGACAACATATGATGGAGCTGATGGAGAAACAATGACTTTAGCTGTTACTAATTTAGAATCAAGAGGTTCTAAGTCAGGAGCAACACTGGCAGTTTTAAGAAGTAAGAAAAACCAAATAACTGGCGATTATTACTTTGATCAATCTACGGACATTGAAATTGATGCATCGGTTTCTGCTACAGGAAACCCACTTTCTGATTTTAAATTAACAGCAAGCACAGGGCCTTTAGCAGGCAGTAGTTATACAGTTTCATTGGATGAAACTAAATCATCTTATGTAGCAACAGCTTTTGGTAAATCTCCTAAAGTTATTTCTGGACTAGAACATTTTTATGTTGAATCTATTTACCCTCACTTTACTAGAGAGGCTGCTGAAAGAGGAGATATTACAGGAGTTTCAGCTTCTATTGTTTATGACGACAGTGATGCTTATACGTCTTATACTGGTCAGTACACAAATGCAAAAACTCCTTGGATTGTTTCAAGAGTTATTGGAGGAACAGTTCGTAATTTATTTAAAATTAACACTGTATCTGATGGAAACGCATCAAATAGAGAGGTGAAAATATCTTTTGCTAACATTGACGTTAGAAATAACAGATTTGATTTAATAGTAAGGAGATATGAGTACGGAGATGCTGTTGGTTTAGGTCAAGCAGGATATGAAAGATTTTCAAACCTTGAATTAAGTGAATCTTCTTCTAACTATATTGGAAGAGTGATTGGAACAACAGATAAAACTTACGATCAGGTTTCTAAATATATTTCTATTGAAATGGCAGAATCAGTTCCTACCGATACTGTTCCAGCTGGATTTAGAGGTTATGAAGTTAGAGATGTATCTAACTCTCCTGATATTTATTACAAAACTAGATATACTGATGACGATAGTGTTTCAAGAACTTATCTTGGAGTTTCAGAACTTGGATATACTTCAATAACTAAAACTCAAGTTTCAGTTAAGACAGCTGCTCAGAATATAGAGCATGATTTATTTGCTTATGCAGGTAGTGTTGAAACTGACAAAAACACATTGAAAGGTTTCCATATGGAAAATGTAGCATCGTCTACATTGTTTGATTCTGGAGATAAAGCTTCTATGGAAGATTATAAAGATTCAAGTGGTTTATATATTGATAAAAACAAACTTAAATTCACCGTTGTTCCTTCTGGCGGTTTTGACGGGTGGGATAAGAAAAACACTTATTCTAATCCTTATGAAAGATTTACTGATGTTTACACTTCAGATGTTCAGTCATTTAAAGATGCTTTAGATATTTTTGAATCTGACACTAAGGTAGACATTAATTTACTAGCTACACCAGACATTGACTATTCTAATAACTTATCTCTTTGTAGATATGCTTTAGAGATGGTTGAAGATAGAGCTGATGCTTTGTACATCATGGATTCTCCAAGAATAAGTGATGAAAACACAAATAACAACAGTGCTGTTTTAGAAGTTGTTTCAGCGTTTGAGGCTACTGGGTTTGACTCGTCTTATGCTACCACTTACTGGCCTTGGCTTAAAACTCAAGACGCATCAGCTAACGGAAGAATTGTTTTCTTATCTCCAACATTTGGAGTTGTTAGAGCGATGGCATTTACAGATAACAAATACAATCCTTGGTATGCACCAGCAGGAGCATTAAGAGGAGCGCTTCCAAACAATGTTAAGAAGCCAGAAATTGTTTTATCTAGAGATAACTTAGACACACTTTACAATGCTAGAATTAATCCAATTGCTTACTTTACTCAGCAAGGAACACTTATTTGGGGTCAGAAGACAATGCAAGTTGTCAACTCAGCACTTGATAGAATATCCGTTAGAAGGCTTGTTTTAAGACTTCAGAGACTTGTATCTGCTGCTTCCTTCTCACTAGTATTTGATCCGAATGATGAGACTCTAAAAGATCAATTTAAAGCTAAAGTAGAGCCTATTTTACTACAAATTCAAAATCAAAGAGGTATCTATGATTTCAGAGTTATCATGGATGATTCTAACAATACCGCAGAGACAATGGATAGATTAGAATTGATTGGGAAAATACAAATAAAACCAACTAGAGCGGCTGAGTTTGTAGATTTAAGTTTCCAACTTTTACCAACAGGAGCCTCGTTTGATGATTTTTAAATCTGATAATCAATAACATAACATAAAAAAAAGGAGATTACTTAAATTATCTCCTTTTTTGTGCCTTATATTTTATACTTTTGTGTTTAAATATATAAAAATATGAGTACAGATTGTTCTATGGCTGGTTTATCAATTCCATTTAAAGAAAAGTATCAAGATAAAGAATTGTTGATTAAATTTCTTGGATTAAATGAAGAAGAGTTTGAACAATTAGTTGACCCGATTTCAGAAAGTGGTAATTGGGAAATGCAGATTGATGATGAAGGGAGGTTTGGGATTGTTTTGATACTACAATCAAAATGGGACGATCATTATTTAGTTTCTAGTTTTAAAATATCTGAAGCAGAAGTTTTAAAAGAAAAGATTCCTCTTAATCTTTCTAATATGTCAAATTTTGAGGAAATGAAATCATTTGCTTTTGTGTATTACAATGGATCAGAATATCCTTTAGTATTTTAAAAAATGGAAGAAAACAAAAAACAGACTAATTTAAATGGGTGGAATATTGGTCACCCTAACAAAGAAGGGGCTTATTTAATAATTGATAGAGGTAGGGTTGTTATTGGTTTTTACAATGATTATCATCAATGTTGGGATGATGATGAAGGAGATGATCATTTTAGAGATTTGGATCAGATAGAATATTGGACAGAGATACCAGAGCAACCAAAAAGTAGTGAATCCAAAAAGGGTTAGGGAGGATTTAATTAAATAGACACAAACCAATAACCCTGCAATGCACTTCCATTAATACCCCAAGCTCTAAGGAGTGTTGAGAGTGAGAAAGTTGTTAGGTGTCTTTGCTTTTTTTTAATAAGGACTAATCTCTTCGGTGATTCTGATTGTAATTCCACCGACCTGAGGTATTGAAAGCTTCCCTCCACCAGTATAAGTGATTTCAAATTCTCCTTGATACTTACCTGCTTCAACAGTATCGTTTTGATTCCAAGAATACTGAATTACTCCTTCGCTTAAATTTGTGATTTGAGCAGTTTCTTTTAAAATCGTATATTCTCCACACTTATCTATCATTGAAAAAGTAACGGCTGTAGCTCCAGTTAAATTCATAGCTTCTCTTTGGCCTAAATTTCCCTTCGCAAACAAACACACTTGAAGTACTGGGAGTGTATCATTTTGTTTAATTAAAAATTCATTTCCTAAAGCCATGTTTTTAAAATTGGAATGTTGAGTTATTTACTTGCACCTGAATAACCATCGGTTGTTCAATATCAAATGATAATGATCCTTTTGGAGTCAATACAGGAGTTAATTTAAAAGTGCTTTTTAAGTCTTTACTTGGTGTTGATTCTAGGTAGTTTACTG
>Ga0222691_1000425_pt1 | contig 14960 bp, 35 predicted proteins | sample AntAcemetage1237_FD_179839 | JGI IMG/M metagenome (GOLD analysis project Ga0222691, IMG submission 179839) | Saline water microbial communities from Ace Lake, Antarctica - #1237 | ecosystem: Environmental > Aquatic > Non-marine Saline and Alkaline > Saline | place: Antarctica: Ace Lake... | reverse complement strand
TGCAGCTACTAGCCGAAAAGGTGTTTGAACCATTACGAGAGTGGGTAGATGCACCAATTAAAGTTAATAGTATGTTTAGGTCTTTAGAACTTAATAGTGCTTTAAAAGGCTCTAAAACATCATCTCATATGAAAGGTGAAGCTATGGATATTACAAGTATGGGTGGTAAGTCAAATTTAGAAATGTTTCATTATATAAGAACTGAACTTGATTTTGACCAGCTTATATGGGAATTTGGAAAAGAACCAAAGTGGTTACACGTTTCTTACAACAAAGACAAGAACAGAAAACAAGTATTAGTAACTAAAAAAAGGGGTGTGTACTACACTTATTAATATGGTAACAGACTACAAAACATTATTTATTAATTTCGGAACATTTATATTTTCAATGACTAACATTGATATTTTTTTAAAGATCACACTTTTACTTTTAACTATCGGTTATACTGCACATAAGTGGTATTTAATGAACAAAAGAAATAATGAGTAAAAAGAAGTTTAAAGATACTAGGGTTGGTAAATTTTTATCAAAGACTGCACCAAAGATATTAAGTGGTGTAAGTGATATTGTGCCTGATGCTGGTCTTTTAAAGCTAATTAGTGGTCTTATAAGCAATGACAAAGGTATTACACCAAAAGATAAAGAAGAAGCCTTAAAACTGCTAGAAATGGATATTGTAGAAATGCAAGAGGTTTCCAAACGTTGGCAATCAGATATGATAAGTGATAGTTGGTTAAGTAAAAACACAAGACCAATGATGTTGATTTTTCTTACAGTATCAACTTGGCTATTAATTCTTATGGATAGCTTAAATATAGAATTTGGTGTTAATTTAGAATGGATTGAATTACTTAAATCTCTTTTAATAACAACCTACATAGCTTACTTTGGTTCTAGAGGAATTGAAAAATATAAGCATATTTCAAAATAGAATAGTTTTCCTAAATCATTATTTTTAGTTATAATCAATATTTATTTTTAGCAATATATTTAGTTATAATTTTAGTTTTATATTCAGTTATAAATTTATTTTATATATTTGAAGTAATAAAAAATAGCAAAGTTATTCAAAAAATCTAACTTAAACAAATAAAAGATGGAAAACACAAAATGTATTGCAGTAAGAAAAGATTATTACCTATTAATTATAGATGATAAATCACTTGGTGAGTTTGAAAAAAGTGAGTTAAGAAACATTATTGAAGTTATAGATAATGCCATCTAAACTAACAAGAAGTAAAATAGTTAAAAAGTTAGATGCTATATTTAGCCAGTACATAAGGTTAAAAGATGCAGACCATAATGGTGATGTATCCTGTTTTACTTGTGGTAAGGTTTCACATTATAAGGTAGGGATGCAATGTGGTCACTTTCAATCTAGAAAACACTATGCAACCAGGTGGTTAGAAATGAATGTTGCGGTTCAATGCGTTGGTTGTAATATGTTTAAAGCTGGTGAACAGTATTTATTTTCAAAGTACCTGGACCAGAAATTTGGTGATGGTACTGCTGAAGAATTATATATAAAATCAAAAGAAACAGTAAAGTATTCTAATGATGAATTATTAGATATGATAAAACATTATAAAGATTTGGTGGATAGTTTATAAAAGACTATCTTTGGGTATTCTGTTTTGTTAAGGGAAAGGGGTTTGACTTTATGTTAAGCCTTTTTTTTTGCTTTATGTTTTTAGTTATTAAATATTTTGTTTATATTTGCTTATTATTAATTTAAACTTAACAAAATGAGAACACAAAAACACGATTTAAAAGACAAGATTAAACACCTTGAAAAAGAACTGTATAATGCAATTTTGAAAGAAGATGTATTTGAGCAGATTGCAATAAATGTGCAATTAGATGATGCAAAATCAACCTTAATAAATATACAGTAATGGGATTTTCACAAGAAACTGCACAGACAAAATTTGACGAATATACATATAGGATAGAAGCCTTGTGTAATAAGATAGAAGAATTAAAAGCACAAATAGAAGTAACACAAATATTTAAACAAAATGGATAGAGAAAAATTATTAGATTTGTACAAGAAGTATGAACTAGAAAAAAGCGATGTTTACAAGCATCAACACTATGTTATAATCACCAGACAAGGTATTGAAAAGATAGCAGCAAAAGAAAACATAGCAATCAACTATGAGGTTGTAAAATGTGATCCTAACTTTGCAGTTATAAAGGCCTATGCAAAAAAAGAAGATGTAGAAATACAAACCTTTGGTAGTGCTTTAAAAGGTGCTAACTATAAAGACGGGAATTGCAACTCCTGGTACGTAATGGAGATGGCAGAAAAACGTGCTTTGTCAAGATCGGTTTTAAAACTAACTGGGTTTTACGAACTTGGAGTATTTGGTGAAGATGAAAGCGATGACTTTAAAAGAAAATAATATGCAGATAAAACAAGAATTTAAAGATTTAATACCATCACTTACAAAAGAAGAATTTAAGCAATTAGAAAATAATTGTATGAGTGAGGGTGTAAGGGAAAAAATACTTACTTGGAATGGTTTTATTATAGATGGTCATAACCGTTTTGAAATAGCTACTAGGTGGGATTTAGATTATAAAACCGAAAGCAAACATTTTGATAATGAAGAAGCGGTTAAAGAATGGATGATACTAAACCAATTTGGTAGAAGAAATTTAAGTAACTACCAAAGAAGTGTTTTAGCATTAGAACTTGAAGATGTTTTTAGTAAGAAAGCAAAAGAAAAACAAAAAGAGGCTGGTGGAGCGGTTCGTCAGAAATCTGACAAAGCGGTAATTGATACCAAAAAAGAACTATCAAAAGTTGCTTCAGTTTCACACGATACAATAGCTAAAGTAAAAAAGATACAAGAGAAAGCACCAGAAGAAGTAAAAGCAAAATTAAGAACTGGTGAAGTAAGTATTAATGCTGCTTATAAAGAAATTAAAAAAGAAGAAAAGAAAGCTGAATACAAAGAAAAGGTTTTACAAGAAAGAATAGAAACTAAAATAAGTGATAATATAAAAAATGGTGATAGCTTAAAAATATTAGAAACTTTAGAAGATGGTTGCATTGATGTTGTCTTGACAGACCCACCTTATGGTATAAGCTATGTTTCTAACCGCTCTATGTTTGATGATGCGATTACCAAGCGTGGATTGTTAAATGACGGTAAAAAAGAAGCGTTTGAGTTGTTGGATAAGACTTGTAGAATTTTACAAAGAAAAACCGCAAACAATGCACACCTATATTTTTTTTGTAGCTGGGGGGTTTTTAGTGACTTTGAAAAAATTATAAGTAAATATTTTACTATTAAAACACCTATTGTTTGGGACAAAGGTAATAAAGGTTCTGGTGATTTAGATAATGATTGGGGAAATCAAACAGAAATTATTTTATATTGCGTAAAGGGTAAGAAGTTAGTAAACACAAGACGTGGTAATTTAATAAGTGTAGCAAGGTTACACACATCAAAAATGGTTCATCCAACACAAAAGCCAATAGAACTTTTAAAAGAAATATTAAAAGTATCTGTAACAGATGGTGATTTTATAGTTGACCCGTTTATGGGGTCGGGTAGCACAATTAAAGCTGCTAATGAACTTAAATATAAAAGTCTTGGTATTGAATTAGACGGTGAAATGTTCAATATTGCAAATAATTTTATTAATGGATAATTTCAGAAAATTAGAAAATAAATTTTTTAAAGAAATTGAATTACACATTAAAAAAGCATATCCAAAAATTAATGGTAATTTAGTACCGTCAACATATAAAGAAGATACTGAATTTTCTTTTGATGCAAAAATAAATGACAAGCAGTTTTCAATTAGAATACGAAAACACAAATATTTAAAATACCCAGACTTAACAATAAGGGCAAAAAGTAAAAACAATGGTAAAACAGAAATAGATAAAATTAGAGATGGTTTGGCACAAGTTTATTTTTATGCCTATATGAATAAAAAAGAAAATTATTTAGTTAAAATTAGAATGGTTGATGTTGTTTCAATTAGAAAATTAACACAAAAAAATAAATATAAAAGAAGAAAAAATAGTGATGGTACAGAGTTTAACACATATTTGTTTTCAGACATAAAAAAAGAAAACGGTGATTTATACAAGTACGACAAATAAAAACACGAGGTGTTGCGTGTATTGACAACACCAAAATTTAATTTATATATTATGAGTGCAATTATCAATGGAAGTATTAGAGTAGATAGACTACCTAAAGAGAAATTTATCAAAGGAAAAGATGGTGCAGTTTACTACAATTTCACAATCGCAGTACAAGATGAAACCAGGTATGGTAACAACGTAGCTTTTATGGATAGTCAAACCAAAGAAGAACGTGAAGCAAAGGTTGCTAAAACCTATTTAGGTAATGGTAAGGTTGTTTGGATGAGTGACCAGGGGGTAACAGTAGCAGAAAGAGATGACCAGCCACAAGCGGTAAAAGAACCAGCTGGAGATGATTTACCATTTTAATTAACAAAGGGTGTAGGTTTTTAACTTGCACCTTTTTTTTATACATTTAACAAATGACAGAAAAAGAAACAGAACAGAATATGTTAATGGAATTTATAGCAGATAGTTGTAAGATTGACATTAATGAAAAATTAGAATACCCACCAGTATGTTTAAGCTATGGTGAAAAGGTTTTACAATCAGATAAAGGTGATAGCATTATCCCAATAGCATTAGGTACGTTTGGCAACCTTTCAGTAATTACTGCACCACCAAAAACAAGAAAAACATTTTTTGTATCATTATTAGCTAGTGCATATTTAAGTGGAACAAATATTTATGGTGGTAATATAAAAGGTCATAGAGGTGATGGTGATTTAATTCACATAGATACAGAACAAGGTGCTTGGCATTGTAGCAAAGTATTTCGCAGACCATTAGATATGGATAGCAACATACCAAAAGACAAATACCACACCTTTGCATTGCGTACAATAGGATATAAAGAAAGATTAGAATTTATTGAATACTACTTAAAGGAAAATATAAAAGAACCATCTCTGGTTATTATAGATGGTGTAGCAGATTTATGTGCTGATGTAAACAACATAGAGAAAAGTAATGAATTAGTAAGTGCATTAATGAGAATAAGCCAACAACAAAACGTACATATAATTTGTGTGATACATCAAAACTTTGGTAGTGCTAAACTCGGAACTGGTCATTTAGGTTCTGCATTAGAAAAGAAAGCTGAAACGGTAATAAGTTTAGAAGCCAACACAGTCAATAAAGATTACACAACGGTAAAGTGTGGTAGAAGTAGGGGTTACTCTTTTGAAACATTTAGCTTTCAAGTAAATGAAAAAGGCTTACCAATAATAGTAGGTGATTTATATGACCCATTAAAATAGATATGGTACAAAGAACAATGATATTAGTTGCTGCAAAGCACAAAGAATGGCTAGAAATAGTTTTATCCTTTGGTTGCAAAAAAGAAGTGGCAGAAGATTTAGTACAAGAAATGTATATTAAAATACAACTCAAACTTGAAAAGGGTTTAGATATAATGTACAATGAAAAAGAAATAAACTACTACTACATTTTCAAAACATTAAGAACATTGTTTTACGATTTAAAAAGAAAAGGTAAAAACATCACTATGGTTTCTATGGATGATATACACCTAACAACCACAGATGTAAACTTTACTGAACCATACGATAAAATACAAGAAGAACTATCTAAAATGTTTTGGTATGATAGAAAAGTGTTTGAGGTTATAAATGAGGGTGAAAGTATTGCAGAATTTTCTAGGAAAAGTATGATACATTACTATTCACTTTACAACACATATAACAAAGTAAAAAGCAAACTAAAAAAACTATTATGAAACTAGGAAACATTATTTATTACATAACTAAATATACTGGTGTGAAATACCTAGTGGATAAATACCACAAATTAAGAGGTACTAAATGTAATTGCAACAACAGAAGAAAAAAGTTAAATGAAATAAAAATAGATAGATGGTAAAATTTAATAAACAAGACTTTGAAAGCTGGAGCAACTTTAGATCAGAACCCAAAAGCACATTACAACCAAACGAGTTTGAGTTGATTTGTCAGTTACACGCATCTTACTACAAACATAAATACCATAAACCTTGCACTTGTAACCCAAAGAAAATAAAATTATGGATAAAACAACTTAATATAATCTGGAACAATGGGAATTAAAAAAATTAATGAATGGGAAAAAGCGGTTGTATTTCTTCTTAACCTAGATGGCTGGGAGTTGGAACATTGCGGTGATGGTTATTCTAGGTATGATGCAAAAGGTAAAACACCTAAAGGTAAGGATTGTGTTATAGAGATGAAATTTCGCAACAAGCACTATGAAGACAAGATGCTTGAAAAAGACAAGTATGATGCTTTAATGGCTTTAGATGATGAGGTAAAGATATACTTTGTTAATGATCCTAAAGGAAACTTTATGTATTGGCTTAACACTTTAGAGATGCCAAAGACTGTAAAGAAGTATTGTCCAGATGCTACAATTTGGACAAAGAAACGATTGCTTAAAGATGTTTACTTGCTTAAAGAAAACCAAGCAGTTAGAATTAATATAAACATAGAACCAAATTAGTTGTTAAATGTTTTGTTTATAATATAGATTAATGTATATTGCGTTATGATAGTAAACGAAGCAGCTTGGGAGAAGTTAAAAAAGCAAATAGAATTTCATACTGAACAAGATAGTGAGATAACAGATGTACAAATTAACTACCAAGTAAAACAAGGTAAAAAGAATTATTTAAAACTTAACATAACAATAGACAAATGGGACAAGATAACAGAATAGAAGAATTAGAAAAAGAAATTTTGCAATTAGAAGCAGCATTAAAAAATACTTATGTATATGATACAGATACTTTATGGTGTAGAGATGGGGAGTTATATATTGGGTATAACGATGACAAAATGCTTGTGATGAATGTAGACCAGCTTTTTAGAGACTTACCATCAATTATTAGTATGGTTACTAAAGAACAAAAGAAGATGCAAGAAATGCACCTTGAAATGATTAAAGAGGCATTGGTATGATTTTATTAGTAGATGCAGATAGTTTAATTTTTGCCAGTTGTTATCGTAAAAGAGAAACACCAGATGATGAAAAGTACTACACCGATATTGTAGATGCTAGAAATAAATTCGACCAACAGTTTATGAAAATTGTAAACGACTTGGAAGAAAAGTACACAATAGACAAGGTTCTTTGTTTTAGCGGGTCAAGAGGTAACTTTAGAAAACTTATAACAAAAACTTATAAAGCTAATAGAAAGAAGACAGAATTACCACCGCTGTTAAATGATATGCACCAATATGTAAAAGACCATTATGATAGTATCGTTGGGTATGGTGTGGAAACAGATGATATGGTTGCTAGGTACTGGCATCAAATAAGCCAAGATATTGGCAGAGATGAGGTTATGATTGTGTCAATAGATAAAGATTATAAGCAGTTTCCAGCATTGATTTATAATTACCATTATAAACATAGACTTGTGTTAGATATATCAGAAGATGAAGCCTTATTTAATTTTTATGCTCAATGTATAACTGGGGATGGTGCTGATAATGTGCAATACTTTAAAGGTAAGGGTGTTAAGTTTGCAGAAAAGCATTTTAAAGACTGCACAACTAAATATCAATACACTAGAAAGCTTTACGAATTATTTAAACAAGAATACAAAGGTAAAGCAAGACAAAAATATGCAGAGTGCTATCACCTTTTAAAGTTAAGAACAGAATAAATATGACACTGAAAGAAAAAAAAGCAAAGAAAATATATAGGTTAGCCAACAGAGAGGCAATATTGAAACAACAAAAAGAATACAGAGAGGTTAACAGAGAAATTTTAATAAAAAGAATTAAGCTGTGGAGAAAAAACAATCCAGATGCTTATGCTTTATCGAGACAGAAATATAGAGATAATAACAAAGAGAAAATTTCAGCATACAACAAGATGTATAGAGAAAGAAACTTTGCTTTAAAAGGAGAAATAAAATGAAAGATAAAATAGTAGAAGATCTAAAAAGAGAATTTGACATAAGAAGTTGCGTAGGAATAGACAAATACAAAACAACACTACAAGACAATAAACACGATGACTTTTTACAACACTTAAAAGAAGAATTAATGGATGCAGCATTATACATCCAAAAACTACAAAGCAAATGAATTACAACACAGTACCAACAATATTAGAAACACCAAAAGAAGTAAGTGAATTACTTATTACTTTAACTGGCATAGATATATACAAACAAACAAGACAAACCGAATACGTAGAACATAGAGCATTGCTTTGTCATATATTAAGAAACAAACTTGATATGAGATGGGTAAGCATATCAGACTTTATAAAATCAAAAGGAAAATCATTTGACCACGCAACGGCAATACACGCAAACAAAATGTATCCTATCTATAAACAATCAAGATTTGATTACTATGATAAACTTGAAAGCAACTTTATAGTTAAATCACAAATAGAGTATAGCCAAATATCAAAACTAGAAGTAATACAAAAAAAGTATGCAACACTAGAAAAAGATTATTTCAAAGCAATAGAAAAGTTAAGCAAATACAATAGTGATTATACTAAAAATGAAAAGCAATACAGAACACTAGAAGAAGAACAAAAAGAAATGTATGATGAACGTGCAGCTTTAGTGTTAAGGTCTTTTGAATGGAAGCAAAACAATAGTGAATACGAAATAATAAACTGTGCAACATAAAAACAGAATTATGAAAATATTAAATTTATATGCTTGTTTAGGCGGTAACAGATATAAGTGGGATGAAGTAACTAATGTAGATGTTACTGCTGTAGAATTAGACCCAGAATTAGCCAGGTTATACAAAGAAAGGTTCCCTGATGATAAAGTTATTGTTGCAGATGCACACCAATACTTATTAGAACACTACCAAGAGTTTGATTTTATTTGGAGTAGCCCACCTTGTCCAACACATAGTAGAGCAAGATTTTGGGGTTTTGGTGCTAATGGTAAAAACCCAACATACCCAGATATGAAATTGTATCAAGAAATAATATTTTTACAACATCATTGCAAAGGTAAATATGTGGTTGAAAATGTAATACCATACTATGAACCAATGTTTAACCCAATAGAAAGAGATAGGCATTTATACTGGTCAAACTTTAAACTACCAAATAAATTAAGTAATAAAACTAATTCTGGTAATTTAAACCAAAAAAGTGTATTAAAAGATTTATGTGATTTTCACGATTACGATTTCAGAAAATACAAAGGAAGTCAAAGAACTTTAAAAATAGCAAGAAACCTGGTAGACTATGAAGCTGGTAAAACAATATTAGAAACAGCATTAGGAATAATAAAAAAATCAAACATAAAACAAACAGAACTATTTTAATATGATTAAAAAAGAATGGCTATTTATGGAAACACCAAAAGAAAAAGCATACAACATATATAAGAAGTTTTACAATGTAGATGGTCAAGACTTTAATAATACAATAAGCGGTAATATAGCAAAGCAATGTGCAAAGCTGCATATAAGCATTATACTAGAAAGTGAAATACTAAAACCATCTAACAACATAGAATACTACCAAGAAGTTAAACAAGAAATAAATAAATTATGATGAGAGTAAACCAAACATTGTAGTTGACAAATACCGAATAACACCCACTAAAACAAATAAACTATGACATCAATAATAGGAATAGCAATACTTGTAATAGGAATATACTTCGCTATAAGAGCAACTAAAGACGAACCAAACGAATTTTAAAACTATGAAAAAGATAATACAAAAGATGCAACAACTACTAGACAAATTACCAGTAGGTAAAAGAAGAACACAATTAAAAAAAGACTTGTTAAAATTAAAGCTAAATAAAAACACAAATTAAATACGTTATATAATTGAATAAACAAAATATTTTCAAATGGATAAAAGAAAAAATAACGGGGGTGCAAGAGATGGTGCTGGTAGACCAAAGAAAGCAGACGAACTAAAATTAATAGAAAAGCTAGATAACCTTATTGATAATGATGAGGTAATTAGAACACTAGGTAAACAAATTCTAAAAGGTGATAGTCGTGCTATGTCATTATACTTTGGTTACAGATATGGTAAACCAAAAGAAAGTGTGGATATTACATCTTCTGATGGGTTTAATATTAACTTTAAAGATATCATCAAATTTAAGTGATAGAAGTTGATCCAAAGTACAACCCCATACAAACATCAGATGCTAGATATTATATTGTAACTGGTGGGCGTGGTTCGGGTAAGTCGTATTCTATAAACTTGCTATTGTTGTTGCTCACTTTTGAAGCTGGGCATACAATTCTATTTACTAGGTTTACACTATCATCTGCGTACATTTCTATTATACCAGAATTTATAGATAAGATAGAAACACTAAACTTGCAAGATGCTTTTCATATAACAAAAGATGAAATACGAAATAAGCTATCTGGAAGCAAGATAATCTTCAAGGGTATAAAGACATCAAGTGGTGACCAAACAGCCAACCTAAAGTCTCTAACTAATGTTAGCACGTGGGTAATGGATGAAGCAGAAGAACTACAAGATGAAAACATATTTGATAAGATAGATTTAAGTGTAAGAAACCTCAAACAAAAGAATAGGGTAATACTTATTTTAAACCCAGTTACAAAAGAGCATTGGATATACAATAGATTTTTTGAAGATAAAGGTGTACAGGCTGGTTCTAATGCAACCAAAGGGAATACAAACTACATACACACAACATATTTAGATAACATAGAAAACCTATCTAAAAGCTATTTAGAACAAATAGAAAACATAAAGAAACGTAGACCAGAGAAATACAAGCATCAGATGTTGGGTGGATGGTTAGCAAAAGCAGAGGGTGTAATATTCTCTAACTGGCAGATAGGTGAGTTTAAAAAAGTAGGTGTAAGTGTGTTTGGACAAGATTATGGATTTGCAGCAGACGAGAACAGTTTGGTGGAAACTAACATAGACACAAGCAACAAAATAATCTATTTAAAGGAATGCTTTTATCTCAAAGGTCTTACCACATCAGAAATAGCAAACCTCAACCTTAAACACGCTAATAATAGTCTTATAGTAGGTGATAGTGCAGAACCCAGATTACTACACGAATTAAAAGCAAAAGGTTGTAATGTAGTCAAAGCAATAAAAGGTCAAGGATCAATTACATATGGTATAGCTTTACTACAAGATTATGATTTGATAGTTGAAGAAAACAGTATCAACCTCATCAAAGAACTAAACAATTATTCTTGGCTTGAAAAAAAGTCTAAAACACCACAAGACAAATTCAATCATATTTTAGATGCAATCAGATATGCTGTATCATATCAACTGCAAAACCCAAATAGGGGTAATTACTTTATTTCATAAAAGTTATTAAATTATTTGTTGGTATGTTATTTATTTGTATATTGCGGTATATTAATTTAACAAAACAGATATGAAAGAAATAATAAACAATTTAGAATACGTAATTGATGATATTGAAGCAAGGATATATAACAGCCTTGATAGAGATGAGGTGTGTATGCTTACAAGAGCAAAGCAAGAAGCTACAGCAACACTTACTACATTAAAATACATCAACCAATAATGTACAGTAATTGTTGTGGTGCAGAAGCATCTTATTTAAGTGATGAAATATGTGGTGATTGTTTAGAACACGCAGTATTTAATGAAATAGAAGAATAGATAAAACAGATATGAAAAAATTAATAAACAAAATTTTAGTAAAAAGAAGCATCAGACCTTATAAGATCATAGCTTTAAGCACTGGTGTAATTGTAGAACATTACCGTAATGGTAAACTTAAAACAGAATATTATGGATTGGTATAACCCACCAGAATACAAAGAGTATGAATGTACAGAATGTGGTACAGAAATAGACCACGAGGGTGTTTGTTCTGGTGCTTGTCACGAAGCAAGTATGTTGTAAACGGTTAGTATAAGGTGCGTAGCTTTTCGCAATGCATTATATACGGTGTTATTATTAGTGCGGTTTATTAACGATAAATTTATAAATAAGATGAAAAAAGTAACAGATTATAAAATTAGAATAGGTGATAAATTAGATTACGTTGAATACGGAAGTAATGAGCATATGCCTGTTATAGTAAAAAGTATGTTGTTTGATGGGTTTGTATTCTTGATTGAATTTAAGCACGAAAACGATAGAGCGATTGGTGTGACAGAACACCCTGATAAATTAAAGCAGAGAATTTAGCATTAATTATAACGGAAATCGTGTATGATTAGTAGCGTGAAATAATAACTAAAGATAATAAAAATGACAAACGAAAAAAAACTAAAAGTAATTGAAGAAGCCTTTAATTATTACCACGATAGAACATCTTTAACAAGTAAAGAAGAGAAAGAATTACTATTGCTTGTAAATGAGCTGTATGCAGCTATAAATTATACGCAGTGTTGTACGGAGTTAAAAACTTTTGATATACACGAATGCATCAACGAGGTTAGTGATGAAGCACAAAGACGTAGTTTTGCTGTATATGATTTAAAAGAGGACAGAAGCTTTAGATATGGTGTTAAAAAAGCAATAGATAAAATGCTATACAATAAGTAGTTTTTAATTACTTACAACGCATTTGGGTATGGTTAGAAAATTTAACGATTAAATAAACGAAAATGAAAAACAGAGAAATAGCAAATAGAATAGCAGAACTACATTACCCTAACGAACCTAACGTAATACACGACCAAAAGTACAGGCTTGTAAGAATGAAAACACTTGCTGACCAAGTAGAAAGCGAGTTAAATTTATTAACTATACCCGTTGTTGTTAAATCGTTTTATTGCTTGGACGAGGTACATAGAGGTAAAGATGATGTTTGCCAAAGACAATGTGAATATTGCAGAAAGAATAATAAGCAATAATATGTTTTACAACGTATTAGTATAAGATGCGTTTATCATTCAATTAATTAATATTAAAATACTTTAAAATGAAAAATATAATAAATAAAAAAGCAATTAAAAATGCATTTTATACATTGTTAGGCACAGTTAAAAAAGCCTTAACTCATAATAGATGCGATAGTTGTGGATTTACAAAAGAACAGGTTTATGCAACAGAACATTTTACAGAAAGTGGATGGATAGAGTGTAAACCTTGTTATAATAAGAGGTCTAACTCTAATTGTGCCTAACATCGTATAACGTCAATAGAAAGATTTAGTTAAGTTAGTTTTGAGTAAAAGGTGCATCGTAAATGGTGTGCCTTTTTTTATTATATTTACTCTAGTATAAAAAACCATTTTAAAAACGTTATATAAGTATGAAAGTCAATATTACAGTACCAACAGATTTAAGCGAAATTACTTTAAGGCAGTATAAACACTTTCTTAAAATACAAAAAAGTGTAGATGATGAAAAGTTTTTAAATGCAAAGATCATAGAGATATTTTGCAAAATGAAACTAGATGATGTAATGAGGTTGAAGTTTAATGATACAGAGTTTATAGTAAACACACTTACTGAAATGTTTGAGCAGAAGCCTAATTTGGTAACAAACTTTAAACTAAACAACAAAGAGTATGGGTTTCATCCACAACTAGATGATTTAACTTTAGGTGAGTACATAGACCTTGATACTTTTGTTGGTGACTGGGAAAACATAGAAAAAGCTATGGCAGTTTTATACAGACCAGTAGAAAACAAGTTAAAAGACAAATACATTATAGAAGAATACAAAGTAGGTAAAGATCAAGAAATGCTAGATATGCCTATGGATGCAGTTTTGTCATCAATTTTTTTTTTGTGGAATTTAGGACTAGACTTGTCGAAAGCTATGATGAATTATTTGGACAAGGAACAAACACAAGCCTTGACGCAGTATCTAATTTCACAACCAAATGGGGATGGTATAACTCAATTTACGGACTTGCTCAAGGAGACATTACAAGATATGAAGATATCACTAAATTAAATGTACACGAATGTTTTATGATGTTATCCTTTATGAAAGACAAAGCAGAAGTAGAAGCAAAAAGAATTAAACAAAATTTTAAATGAGCAATCAAGGTGTAAGAGGGTTTTATCAATTAACCTCAACAATAGAAGAACAACTACTATCAGATGTAAATACTAATACAGTATCAACTGGTGACATAAGCAAAATAAACTTAAACAAGCAAGACATATTCCCATTGGCACATATGATTGTAAATAGTGTTTCAGTTGAAGAAAATGTGTTGAGGTTTAACATAAGCATACTAGCTTGTGATATTGTGGATCAATCAAAGGATGTAACAACAGATAGATTTACTGGTAATGATAATGAGCAAGATATTCTAAACACACAACTAGCAGTCTTAAATAGGCTTATACAAAGGTTAAGGATGGGAACACTACATCAAGATATGTATCAACTAGATGGCAACCCTAGTTTAACACCGTTTAATGATAGATTTGAAAACCAACTTGCTGGATGGGGTTCAACAATGGATATATTAATTTACAATGATATAAACATCTGCTAATGGAATTAAACAATGTAGATGATGTTTTAAAAGCCTTTGCACAATATGTAGTAGATGCATCAAAAGACAATCTAAAAAATGATGTAAATAAATATGGTGACAATAAAGCTGGTGGTGATTTAGATAATTCTATTTCATATACCTATGACAAAAGCAAAAATTTATTCTTGTTAGATTTTCTAATGGAAGACTATGGAACTTTTGTAGATAAAGGTGTAAAGGGTAAAACATCAACATATTCACAATCTGCATTATCACCATATCAATATGGAAGTGGTACTGGTAAAAAAGGTGGTTTAAAAAATGCTATTTACAATTCAGAAACAAATACTGGTTGGTTAAAAAAGAAAAGGTTTCAATGGAGAGATAAAAAAGGTAGGTTTATGAGTTATGAAAGTATGA
>Ga0222691_1000415_pt1 | contig 15501 bp, 25 predicted proteins | sample AntAcemetage1237_FD_179839 | JGI IMG/M metagenome (GOLD analysis project Ga0222691, IMG submission 179839) | Saline water microbial communities from Ace Lake, Antarctica - #1237 | ecosystem: Environmental > Aquatic > Non-marine Saline and Alkaline > Saline | place: Antarctica: Ace Lake... | reverse complement strand
TTCAAGGTGTCAATCGTCATAGAACCACCCACAATAGGTACAGAAATTTCTTCAGCCATAGTTTAGAGACCTTAATAAAAAGGATAAAGTATTTCAATTTTTTAAATAATTATTGACATACTTTATCCTAACTACTCAACAAATAATGAAATCAATAAAATATAAAAGGAGACAATCCATTTTATATTTTTCTTTACACCTTTTTTATTTTCAAATACTTTCGTTCAAATACTTTCGTTCAAATACTTTCGTTCAAATACTTTCGTTCAAATACTTTCGTTCAAATACTTTCGGTCGAATATATCTCTGGTATTTACGACAACCAGCACTTTGACATACTCTTTACAAGAAATATTTTAGAGACAAATTATAGTATTTTGTAAAAGATTCAGATTTTTGTCTCTAGAAATATTTTTGGATGCAATTGATTCTTTTTTAAATTGAAATATTTTTATCTTCCAATCCCAGTGCCATAGGCTTGTTGGTGAACAATTCGGTACTCTATCATTCCTTTTTATTTTTTTGATTATACATTAGTAGTTTTATTTCATCTTTGATCTGGTTCATTGTTTCATCATTTTCTTTGTTGTTCAGATACTTTTCGAACTTTTGTCTCAATTCTGGATATTTATGTTGATATTCATCCACCCAATCTTCTAATAAAATTTCTTTTTCATTATACAATTCATTTATTTCACTATTCTTATTTCTTAATTTCCAATTTCCATCTTCATATACCATTATATATTTGTCCTTCATATTCGATATGTATATATTCATGTTTTCTGGTTTTATTGGATTGAAATGTATCTTTTCAATCAAATGTTTTACACAATAAGTCACCTTTTTTATACATTGAACATAGTCAGTTTCGGTCAAATGACTTGTATCCGTTTCTTTATAGGACAACAACTGGATATGATTGTTTTGTACTATATTATTCGTTATGTTCACTTGCAACTTACCCATTAATTTATTTATTTGTTTTTGTTGATATTTATTTTCCTTTTTTTGATATTCTATTTCCTTATCCTTTTGTTCTAATTGTAAGTTCATCAATCGTACTAGCTCTTTCAAATCTTCATCCTTATTTTGTTTACAAGTATATTTTATATGATGATACATTGAGTTTTTATATTTGAAGTGTTTACAGCAATATTTACACATAAATGGTTCCTTTTCTGTATTTTTTATATGTTTCAAGGTAGACAAATGTTTATTATAATTGGAATTGTTTATGGTCTCATACCGACAACAATCACATTTATACATATAGAGTAATACGAAAAAAACTTTAACCCATAACCAATGTCAATTAAAAGTATTTTAAAATACTTACTTTTTTGTTATTTTTGAACAAAAAAACAGCTTTTACATCATAAACGCAAACAACTTTTAAAGTAGTTTTTCGTGGTTTTTCATGGTTCAATACTTACCTTTTTCATGGTTGGTCAGTAACAAATGTGATTTTTGTCTATACGGTGTATTACTGGTTTTCCTTTGTATTATTTTAATTATTTTTATTGAAGTAGTTTTTATTTTAGGAATCCATAATAAATAAGACACGATGACCTTTTTTTTAACAACCGACACCATAAAAACTACTCTAAAAATCATGGTTTTAAAAACAAAAGGCCAGAGAGAGAGGGAGGCAAAATAAAAAATTTGAAAAAATAAATTTCAGAAAAGTTTTTGGAGACAAAATGTTTTTGGACATAGTGGAGAGAAAAGTGTTATGAGTAAAAAAAACGATTTATGATAAAACATTCAATGATTCACCAATTGTCGGTGTCATATAGTGGGAAATATGAAAATATTTGAATTATATCTACACAATGAAGTAGATATAATATTAAAAAGACATATGGTTAAATGATGAATCTTGTTTAAAATATGGGTTAGTAGATGAAATATTATAAACTATTTTTAATATATTAATATATGGGTAGAAAATGTCCAAAAGGCGTAATTTGTATTCAACCCTCATTCCTAATTATTTTTATACTTGGCATAGTGACCTATTTATTACATTATCATCGGTCCAATACGATCATCGTTGAACAAAATAATGGTTCTTGGTTTGAACGCTTTTTTAGACCAAATATACCTTATAATAATGATATTTTATCTAACCCGTATAGCGAACCATTAAGAGATGACCGATATTTAGTTACTAGCCGAGATATAAAAGGCGGTGTTCCAATCAACGTTCCCACGCAAAGCATTGATACAAATTATAGGCAAGTGGGGATATTAACTAGACCAAGCGATGAAACGATTTTACCTTTGCTGGGACGCCCGTTAATTGTTCATAGAGACAAATGGAACTTTTATTGTATGAATGATAAAAACAACGCCATTAAATTACCGATTGTTTATAATAACAAAAGATGTACAGATTCAAACGGATGCGATAATTTATATGATGGGGATAGTGTTTATGTAGAAGGATATAAAGAAACCTTTCAAGTCACGATGTACGATAATAATGTAATACAATATATTCCTTACTAAATAATGCATTATATAAAAGCTGGTGTAACGAAACATCTAAACTCTGAACATCCAAAACATCTAAATGTCGGCGAAAAAAGGGCATTACTATTTTGTAATGATAAGTCTTATTCCAAACGATGGATTACATCACTCGATTGTCTATGCTAAAGGCAAACGAAAGTAATATTTTATTATTACAAATAAAATTAAATTAGTTTGTAACATTAAGATTAATGTAAATATTTTTTGACACAAAAGTATTTTAAAATACTTACTTTTTTCGTTATTTTTGAACAAAAAAACAACTTTTACATCAGAAACGCAAACAACTTTTAAACCAGTTTTTCGTGGTTTTTCATGGTTCAATACTTACCTTTTTCATGGTTAGTCAGTGACAAATATGTGTTTAGTCTATACAAAGTATTACGTGTTTTCATTTATAAATATTATGTAAAAATAGAGGGAGTAGTTTTTTATTTATAAATAATGATTCGGTAAGACATAATGACCTTTTTTTCAACAACTGACACCATAAAAACTACTCTAAAAATCATGGTTTTAAAACAAAAGGCCAGAGAGAGAGAGGGAGGCAAAATAAAAATTCCAGAAAATAAATTTCAGAAAAGTTTTTTGGAATAATAAATAAAATGGAGACAATAAAATTATTTGGAAATAGGCAGGTCATTTACATGAATTGCTTTATCGTCTACCCAATAATCGTAATGCGGTTTTCCAATATTAATAGTATCATATTTGCATTTCCAAGTTCTTAATTGTTGTAATGTAACCTTATCCCATATTTTTCCAGTGTTTGTCCCACGGGATGTCCAATAATGGATTTCATGTCCCTCGTCATATAAACGATTGAAATATTCAATTACACTTCTTTTAGGGGTAGAAATAAAATAATCATTTTTGTATGTATTACAAATAGTTCCATCGATATCGACAAAATATTTTTTACGAGGTTCTTGTAAAGGCCGTGGACGAAAGGTCAAGCATCTAAGTGTCGGTGGGCGAGGTTTGAGATATCCAACCAGCGGTGGATATACTTTACCCATATTATCTAACGAATAAGCACATGATAGAAACCATAATAAAAGACACTTCATTGTTAATAACAACATAGTATTTTTAAATTATATTCATATATATATATAATGCCAACTAGAAAAAAAACGCGAAGAAATAGACAGAGCATTCGTGGAGGTACTATCCGACGAAGTGCTGGAGAAAAGGTTAAAAATATTGGAAAAAAGGTTAAAAATATTGGAAAAAAGCTTGGAGAAAGGTTTAGTCAAATGACTCGAAGACAAAGACCAAGTGATAATGATTGGTTTAGAAAACATGAAGAACAACAATCGCAATCAAAAAAAACGTATAAAGCAGAACGAAATTCGCAATCAAAAGGATGTCCGAACGAATCATTAACTATAGGTAGAATGGTATCATCCACTGACGGAAACATATACTTTATATCAGAGATCGATAGTGAGGCTATTAAATTACATGATGGAAAAAATATTGTAGCAAAACAAGTAATAAAAGAAGACAAACAAAATATAAAACCTTATAATTATCATGATATTTTAGGTGAAATTCATATTTTATTAGATATAATTATCTCTAAAAAATATTTAAATCTCGATGATAATGCTAAAAAAGATAAATATCTAGATATAATAAATCATATTCAGTCTATTGTGAATAACATTAAGAAAATAGATGTATATTCTTCGCAGCAGGCGTTGCCTTTGGCAAATGCAATTCCGTTTAAAATGGCAAAAGCTGAAATAGCTGAAGCTGAAATGGCTGAAGCTATTAGAAATGGTCAACGTGGGGGTAGTTGTATAGAAGAACAACCTGGTTCAGGTAGATTAGTTCAGCATAATCATGATTTTTATTATGTTTCATTGGATGGAAAACAAATGACGAACAAAAAGGGCAGTATTGATATTCCAACCGATGTATCGCCTTATAATTATGATGAAGTATTAAGTAGTTTGCTTTCATTATTTAAAATAATATTAGAAAAAAAATATTTATATGATAATAATCATGATAATAATCATATAGATAAAATGAATATTATAAAAACAATCATTGATGATATAATTAACATTCATAAAACGGAACAAACCATTGACGCTAATCCAAATAATAATAAAATTTACAACTTAAACAATATCGTTTCTGATACTGAATCAGTAAAAAATCCATTGTTTAAAAATGGAAATCAACCATTGAATGAAAATGTAAACTCATCACCTAAGGGAAATAACTTAGTCACATTATTAAACAAAATGAATGCAGATAACCATACAAATTTAACAAAAAGGGCCTCTAGCAATTCAAAGAGAAGGGCCCCTAGAAATTTAAAGGGAAGGTATATAAATGATAAAAACTTAAACAGGTCTTAAATAGTATAACAATGAAAACACTTTATGTATACGTAGAAGACCAAGAACTAAGAAACAAATATGCTTGTATGAATGAAACCCGAAATGGAGATTCGGGGTTTGATGTATTTAACCCCGAGCAAAAACATATGGATAAGACGACCAAGGTTAATTTTAAAATCAAATGTGCTATGATGGACGAACACCGAAATAGTTTACCTTTTTACTTATATTTACGTTCCAGTATGTCTAAAACGAATATTCGTTTGGCCAATAGTGTGGGCATCATAGACAAAGGTTACCGTGGAGACATTTGTGCGTATTTTGATGTATTGCGTGAAGATACTTTAGAGTTATACCAGCGACCAATCCAATTATGTGCAAGTGATTTGTCCTTTTTTAATGTAGTCTTAGTAGACGATTTTGAACCATTTGCTCATACATTACGAGGCGAACAAGGATTTGGTTCAACAGGTACTTAAAGACACTTTATATATGTCACATAGATTCATTCATAAAATTTCGACGAGTATACGAAATCAAATCTTGAATTCGTGGTCAAACACGGAATTATGTTATGAACATTTGAGCGAGACCTATATACAAACAAACGTTTCTTATATGGTAATGGGGAATAAAATAGACGATACTTTGGAAATAAAACATATTTTAGAAACACCATATTCCCATAATTTTTTGATGCTTAAGAAAGATTTGGAATACTTAAAAATAATTTATAATATATAAATGTATCGAACATTTATAAATTTAATGATTGGCGCAATGGTAGGCGGATTATCAGGGTATATTGTAGAAAATTACGATGAACACGTTTGGAAAATATTTGCTTTTTTGTGGGCTGCGCCTATATTACTATTTATTCCTATTTATGTCTCTTATTATAAACCAGAAAACTATATTAGAACATTTTTGTGTCACGCATTATTGGGGTCATCGTTATCGGTTTTATTGGTCATTTTGACATTATATTTGTTGAAAACCAACATCATCTTTGCTCTAATGGTAAATTTTATTTTATCGATTGGGGTCGTTCATTTGTATTTCAAGTTCATTGCTTAATTCATTTTACCTTGTTTCTTTTCTTTTGCCGCGATTTTCAAGCACTCTTTGAATGATTTACCATTTTTCTTTTCACGTGCATATATTTTTTTAACAAAAGCATTCCATGGACTCATTTTCTTTTTGCCCGTTTTGCGAGCTTTGGTCTTGCGTGAAACGTTTTTTCGTGTTTTTGCCATATATATATACTAAATATTTTATTTTAATAGTTAAAATTGATTTGAACTAAAATATATAAACATTATATGAAGATTATTTCGATTGAAGGAAACATTGGTTCGGGAAAATCAACGTTTGTCGAAGCACTAAAGAAACATTTTCATTCGGAAAGTATTTGTTTTTTAGACGAACCAGTTGAACTATGGAACACCATTGTAGATGAACACGGAAAAACGATGCTAGAAAATTATTACCAAGATTCGAAAAAATACGCATTTTCATTTCAAATGATGGCGTACATTAGTCGTTTGTCTATATTAAAAAAAGCGATCGACAGCAAAAAATACGACATCATCATTACGGAACGAAGTTTGTACACCGACAAACACGTATTTTGTCAGATGTTATACGATGACCATACTATACAAGAAATGGACTATAAAATTTACAATAAATGGTTTGACGAATTCAATATGAATGTTCCGATACATTACGTATATTTGAAAGCCGACCCACAAGTATCTTATGATCGAGTGATTCAACGAAACCGACCCGGCGAAATTATTCCATTATCCTATTTAGAACGTTGTAGTCTTTATCACGACATCTGGTTATGTAATAAAGACATCATTACTATAGATGCCAATGTAGATACTTCGCATACAAAAGAATGGGTACAAATTATAGAACAAATGATTTCATCATAATTTTAAACACTATAAAAAAACTGTAGACATTTTTCGAAAAAATATCTAAAATATTGTACATTGTATTTTTTTTACTATAAGACAAGATAAACGCAATGCCATACAAAAACCAAATAAACGTTATTGCTATAAATAACCATAAGGTTTGTGGACTAACATACTTGTCATATATAAAATAAAAAGTTATTATAAAAAAAATAAATCCTAACACAAGAGACAAATATTTATGCATTTTTTTTATTTCACCCAAATATCCAAACAAAAGCATAAAAAAATTACTGATTACAATCCATGACAAATAGGAAAAATCTTTTATGGTAATTTCTACAATACTGGTTGCTCCCTTGTTTATGTATTCAAAAAAATAGACGGTAGACAATAACATTACTGGAGTAGTCCAAAACCAGTCAAAATAACGGACATAAGTTACATCATATTTTATTTTATGAAGCGATATTACCAACCATATATAAAATATGAATTCAATACATTGAACAATGGTTTCCAATATAAGAATGTCTCTTAAAATCAAATCTTTGAATCTCAAAGGAATAAATATCCCATATATAGAAATGATTCCTGTTAGAAATTGTATACATAACGATACATAAGCACTGAATAATATATCGTTCATTATATATTTCGAATAGAATTTAAATAATCAGTAGACTCTTGATTCGATTTATCATAATAATTAGATGCGTTTGAACGTTCTATACTTAAATCATTTATGGCCTTTGGTTTGGCTTCTGTTTTTTTTTCTTTCAACATTTTAGCGACTTGTGTGTTATGCGAAGTAATATTATTCTTATGAGTCGATTCGTTTATCCCACATGTCAAGTAAGTGCACGTAGGAAATCCACCGCTTAAATCGCAATATGTATACGTTTTAAAAAAAGGAAGTACATTATTTTTTGTTTCTTTGGTTATATCCACTTGTACATTGAATGATATATCGTCATAATAAGATTCATTGTATTTTGAATTTATATCGGTCTTGGTATATCTGTCAAAAGGAGAATCAAAATCAACATTATATACCCTAGCTATTTGTGGTGGTATTTGGGTATATATGCAAGGAGTTTCTCCATCTAAATCATGATCAAATTGGTCTTGAATCTCTTTGTATTTCAAATACGTGGTTAGACCTTCTTTTCTGAAAAAAATATACAATAAAACCGCAATTAAGACATAGACTAACATATATATTACAAAGTAATTTTTTCTTTACTTATAAGAATATCCATTCGTTCATCGCGTTCACGTTTTAGTCGTGCTTCAAGTGCCAATTTTTCTAATCGTTCTCTTTCCTGTTTAGCCCGTCGTTCTTGTAGTTATCTAGTCCGTCGTTGTCTAGCCCGTTGTTGTTGTCTTATTCTTTCCATACGTATTCAAAATGGATGCCATGGTGGTAAACGTTTTAGAAATCTTGATGGTGATAATCCTTCTCTCTTTCTAGTAAAGTATATAAGTAGAACTATACATAATAAAATTACTAAATACATTATATATATAAAAATGATATAAAGAATTAGTATATATAATTATAATAATGTATCAAGTAAAATGGTTTAACAAAAGAAAGGGTTTCGGATTTGTAGTAGATGAAACTGGAAGCGAATATTTCTGTCACCATAGTGATATTTCAATCACTGGATATAAATATCTAAGGGCAGGAGAATACGTAAGTGGTGAAGTCGTAAATATGGATGGAAACAAGAAAAAACTCTCTAATATTCTCCCACCAGTTCCATGGGGGTCTTTAATGTGCCAAGTAGATGTTCGGTCAAAACCCGAAGAAGAATCTAACCACGCATAATAGAATTTAAAATAGAAATATATAATGAATAATTTTTATATAGAATTGTATATAAAAATTAAAATACTTAATATAAAATAAGGGATAAGGTAATCAACCCTTGTATAGAAACTAATATTTTAGATAAATTAGTAATAGGATATATGTCTCCATACCCCAACAAACACGAAGTAATAATCGAAAAATACAAACTATCTAAATATCTTTGAAAATAATTAGGTTTGTATATTTTATCTTCTTCATTTCTTACAATATTTTTTACATCTTCCTTTACTTTTTCCTTGTTATAAGGTGTATAAAAAGGTTCCTTGGCTTGGTCATCAATTAAGTCGTCCTTTATAGAGTCTTGTATTTTATTCAATCCATAAAAATTAACCGGATTCATTAGCGAATAAATGAATGAAAAAAATATGGCAGAGACAAATAAATAAAATAATTTATTATGATACTTCATATAAGTATATATATAAAATAATATCGGACTTAGTATAGTCGTCATTCTTATTTTATGGCATGGAGCAATAAGGAAGGGTTTTTATTCATTATCATTTTTTACCGCCTTTTATAGTTTTATTACGTTTTTTAGGTCGTTTTTTACGAGTAAAAGATTTGCTTAATCGTCGGAGTGTTTTTTGTAAAAAGTTCATATATATAATATAAATAAATTATATGTTTATGAATGATAATTTAAATTTACAATTGGAGACATATTATAGTATAGAAGATTATCATTATAAAGCTCTTTTTGTAGAAAAGTTATTATATTATTATCGAAATAGTAATTACACATCCAAAGACAAAACATTTTGTCAACGTTATTGGGAAACAGAACTCGAAGAATTATATTATATATCTTTTCGATTTTTCTAACTATAATATATAATGAAATACTTATTTATAGATATCCGTAAAAGCGACGAAGTGTATTCAAAACGTTTTGACCAATCCAGCCATTATGGATTTTATAATATTCCGATGAATATGATACGATTTAATCAACAAAATATTATTGATCATTTAGACTACGTAAATGAAATTTATATTGTATGTCAATCCGCAAAAAGGTCGCAATTCATAAAAAACAAATATTTTAAGGACTATAACAATATAAAGGTAAATAAACAACTCCAGTTTTCAAAATTGAAGCACGGTATGAATGAGTTACTGAATATACCAATACATATTATTGGGTCAAACTCCTTTAATTATTATAGCGTAATGCGTATTATACAAACCATGATGGGTATACTCATTTTAACCATAGGTATGTATACTTATTTACAATTAAAACAAAAAAATCTAATCAAAAAAATAAATGTTATACCCTTAATCATATTGATATTATTTGGAGTAATGGCTCTATACAACGGATTAACTTCGACGTGTTCTATATCTATTCTTTTAGAAAATGAATTGAATTGATACATTTAGACTATATTCAAAACATCGACCTTTATTTTTTTGTAAGATGAATGTAGTTCTTCGTGAATACCTACTAAATATAATTCGGATACTTTAAATCCATAGTTTTCTTCCAATATAGTTTTGTACATGTTTAATTGTAAGGCATAGTGCCAATAATTTGTATCAGGTATATAATCATATTGACTATCTATCGAAAATTTATTAAAGGGGCTTGTTTTATCAATCGATTTACACCTTTTCCAATCATAAATACTTAGTGTATTATCTTCGTTCATAAACACCATATCAATTGATCCGGCGATCTTCCTATGTTCATCATATATCATCCATTCTGACCTATAGGGGGTTAAATGGCTATGGTCTTTTATAAAATTCAAAAAATATTTATATTCTATCGTATCCGGGTTATAATAATGCATAGATTCATTATTATAATAATCTTCAAACATTTTGTGCATATGAGTTCCTTGTGATGCCGCAGTGGCACCATTTTTATTCCATAATTGCTTAATTTCTTGTTTCGTCATACCAAAATATTTATTTTGTTCCCATTTAGGTGAGTTCATCATAGTATCAATAATTTTGTTTGCGTTGAATTTCTCAAATTTTTTTTTTACCCACGTCGTAACAGAGGTAAAATTTGTCATTCCTTTTACATTGTAAATATGACCATCTTCATAAAAGGTAATATTTTTGTCTCGTTCGTGTTCGTTTAGTTCAGCCAACATAATGTATTTTTATTGAAAATATTTAATTCAATTTTATTATACATATATGGGTATTCCACCATATTGGACGTCATACATAATAAAATAATTTATTAATATATGAACTATTCATGGACGTTTATGGTTATAATATGTTTGTCTTTGGTATACTATATAAATAAAATAAACATAACGGAAAGCATAAAAGATACTATCAATCTTTACATATTTAATAGTGTGTCTATTCTTTTTATTTTGATCGGTATTTATTATTGTATTTTTTTCGGTTTGGAACGTGGACTATTTACAACCGTTATTATTTGGTGTTTATTTGTAGTGGCGACACCTATACCTGAGGCAGGTTTGCTAGTTTCTATACCATTAAAAAACTTATTGAAAATAGATTTAGACATTACTCAATTTTTTGTCTCTTTGTTTGCTTTAAGTTTTATTTTTTTTTCGTATTACTTTTTTAGACAATGCTTAAAACATTCCAAAAGCGGACAATTGCTTTTGAAGATTATTGATTTTGGATCATTCCAAATTTTTATCACATCAATAGTGGCCTCTATTAGTATGTCGTATTTAATCAATGAAGTGATTGATAATATTTTGCATAAGAAGTCAATATATAATATTAAAAATCTCTTATTTTTTGCGATATTCATCGTATTATTTATTAGTTATTTTATTTTCTTAAAAAGATTTATATAATACATATGATTTGTAACACGTGTCAGTTTGATTGTATTCAATCATGTAAGTATTTTTATAATGAGGAAATAAGTGATTTGTTATGTATATTTGTCTCTTTACCAAATGATATATTAAGACTCATATATCATTACACATATCATTATGAAGGACATGGTGTAACCTATAGAACCAAAATAAAACCTATATGTAGTCCGTGTTTTCAAATGGGTTATTACAAAACGTTATATAATAAACAACTCCATTTTTTTGATGTATGTATAAACGACCATTATACAAAAAAAGTAAAAGAATATTTCAATAAAAAATATATCCCCAAGACTTACAATATTTGTAGCTCACCTGACGAATCAATATAATATATTTTTTTTACAATATAATTCTTTTTCTTGGATAATATAGATATACTCGTTTCACAATGCTTACAACATTTACTTAACCCTAATGCATTCCCTTCTTTATTTGTTTTGAACACACACAAGAATATTTTTGTTGGTTTATTTTGTCTCGGTAACTTCATTAAGGCATCGACTTCGGCGTGTATAGTGCCGTGATGTAAATTCGTTTCATATTTGTTATAACCCACTGCGTAAAAGATAATATTTTTCATTCAATACCAAGCACGACATAAACGTTCGACCGTTGTTGGCATTCGGAATAGATGCCCGCTTAGGAGCATAAGAATACATTTGTTCTAAAACAAGAGTTTTTTTACTTGACATAGTATTCTATTAACAAATTAACTTTATCAATTTTTATATACATATAAATATAAATATCATATTCCTTTATGGATAATATATTATTATTTGTATGTATTACCCTAAACAATATTCAAACCACATTTAATGTTTTACAACCTTTTTTATTAATGTTTCTAAAAATGTTTGATGTACATCTTTATACGATACAAAACATGGAAAAGATAAATAATATACGTAATATAGTAAAGGACTCAATGTGTATGAGATATAATGACGAGTCAAATCCATTAGGTCTTGTGATTCATTCAAAAATGATTGCATATTTTCCAACCGATTATTTTGGAAGAAAAGTGCATATTTTATTAAGAAAAAAAGATAAGAATGATATTTTGGAAAAAACTAATAAACCTGTCATAGAAAAAATTATACCAATTAAATATAAAGACACACAAGAGTCAAAAATAGATTATTGTTATAGGAGTGGCGATTTTAGTTTTTTTGAATACAAGAAATCTAAAATGTACATTAATACAACTATGTTTACAGAAGAACAGAGACAAATATACAATAATATTATGGATATTTATAACAAAAAAAATAATGTAAAATGTTATTTATATGGAAACGTAAATAGTGGAAAAACATTTTTAGCTTATTTAATGGCACGTGAATTAAACTGCTATTTGTGTGACACGTTCAATCCAACCGAACCATCTGATAATTTTTCAAATATATACACCTCTATTCACCCTAGTCCCAAAAAACCACTCATTATTTTATTGGATGAAGTAGATATAATGATTCATAACATACACAATCAAACTATATTGCCTCATAAACACAATACGATTCAAGTGTATAATAAAGTCACATGGAATAATATGCTTGATAAATTAGACTATGGGTTATATCCTAATGTAATATTATTGTTATGCTCGAATGTAAGTACCCAAGATATAAATAAGTTAGACCCTTCTTATTTGAGACAAGGACGAATGGATTTGATACAATATTTAATAAAATAATAATATATAATGAATAATAATGAATTAAATAATGACTTTATCATTAAAAAAACAAGAGCTGAAGGGAATTGTGCGATTCATAGTATTTTACTTGGATTACAGATGTTTTATAGCAATGATGATATCATACAAATCATAAATAAATACTTATATGACGAAGAACAAATAAGTGAAATATGTTTAGTAAAAGATAAACATAAATTAGAATTTAGTGTCGAGACTACAAATGCTATTCGAAATATGTTATATAATTATTATACAGATAATCAAACACAAATAAGTGAAGATATGCAACTACCATATAGACCAGGTGAAAATAATACCCCACAATGGATTAAGATAAAGGAAGATAAGGCATTCTTAACTACAAACGATTTACATTATATTACTAAAATATTTGATATTTGTATAAAGCTAAGAACTAAACAAGGTAACCAAAATGTTTGGATGTTCATAGATAGTTCTTCTGATGCTCCTGGATGGTCAGAGAACAATTGTATGAATAAAAAAATTATTTATATGCATCATATAAATAATAATCATTTTGATTTATTAATACCAAAAGCAGATAGGTCAAAATATGAATCACTTGAAAGTATAAAAGGATATAATTCTAAGAATAGGTCAACAAGAAAAAACTCATTCAAAAAGTCATTACCACCTCAAAATAACTCATTACATAATAAGACAATCAAAAATCCATTCAAAAAATTATCTTCAAAACAAAATAATACACGTAAGATAAAAAATCGTTTCAAAAAACAAACCAATTCCGAGTATATATATGGCGGTTTAGCCGTGACGGGTATAGTTTCTGGATTATTATTCGTTTTAACCATTATTTAAATAGGTATCTATATATTATGTTGATACCTACTATTGCCCACGGCATTACAGACTTAGCCGATTGTCCAATAAAAACACTAACCTCGTACGCTATCATAAACCCGTTAGTATTGAATATGAATATAGAATATCAAACCATATTATTATTAGCTAGTTCGGTATATCATATGCGTAATGATGTTCCGGGTGGATTACTAGGTTCTTCTATAATGCATAACATATGGGTATATGAACCGCAAATCGCACATTTTTTTTTAGGTTACATACATAGTCCACGACATTATTATCGAAGTTTAAAAACAAAACGCTTGCCTAAATTATGCCTCATTTTCGGTATGTCTATGTTGTCTCTAATAGGACTCACCTATAATTGGAATGAATATTTTATATGTAAGTTTGGTTCATTGTGGTGGTCCGCACCAGTGATATCGCATATTTTTGTTCATGAATTATTTGTTGACAAATAAAGTTTTTCTAACTCTTCCAATCTTTTTTCAAATGAATCGTTCTTTTTTTTTAATTCTTCGTCTAAATCTTTTATACTTTGAATCGCAAGTGTAAACAAAGAGTTGTAGTTCAACGCATAATATTCGCTTGATTTTGAAACAACAAAAGATATATCTTCTATATCTAAAATATCATTGGCTATAAATCCAATTTCTTTTTTGTTATATTTTATATATTGTTTTGGTTGTAACTTTCGAATATTATCAATACCTGAAATGTCTTCTATATTTGTTTTTAATCGTCGGTCGGACGACATTACTATATTTTCTGTGCGTATTGTTCCTTCTACAAACATGTCTTTATAAATGGTGACTTCACCGCTTGAATCTATCAATAAAGCATCACCTTCACTACCTGCGTTAAATAACGCAACTGAATTATTGTCTCCATTACCAAATTGAGAGACCTTTAATGCAGGACCAGTTCCTTGATTCGATATGTCCAATTGCGTAGATATAACAATTTCATTATTTACAGTCGTGTTATTGAATATAACATCATTCAGATTAAATGAACCATCTAAACTTATATTACCCTTAACATGTAAATTATTATCTAGAGTCAAGTTATTTATACTCACATCTATAGTATTGTTTAGACTTTTTTGTTTTGTATCTAAAGTACTATTTACTTCGCCAAATGAAGTATCGATAATAGACAAAGCGCTATTTACTTCGCCAAATGAAGTATCGATAATAGACAATGCGCTATTTACTTCGCCAAATGAAGTATCTATAATAGACAATGCGCTATTTACTTCGCCAAATGAGCTATCGATAATAGACAAAGCGCTATTTACTTCGCCAAATGAAGTATCGATAATAGACAATGCGCTATTTACTTCGCCAAATGAGCTATCTATAATAGACAATGAGCTATTTACTTCGCCAAATGAAGTATCTATAATAGACAA
>Ga0222691_1000412_pt1 | contig 15552 bp, 15 predicted proteins | sample AntAcemetage1237_FD_179839 | JGI IMG/M metagenome (GOLD analysis project Ga0222691, IMG submission 179839) | Saline water microbial communities from Ace Lake, Antarctica - #1237 | ecosystem: Environmental > Aquatic > Non-marine Saline and Alkaline > Saline | place: Antarctica: Ace Lake... | reverse complement strand
GTTGATGCACTTCCTAGAGATACTGTTTGTTCTGAACCTCCTGCTTGTGTGTATGAGATTGTGTAGTCTGTGATTGGTGACCCGTTTGAGGCTGGGGCTGCCCAAGACAGCGCAAGCACTCCATCGCCAGGAGTTATAGAAAAAGAAGATGGAACTCCAGGAGTCGTAAGCGGAGTAGCTGTTTTGGTTGAAGAATAATCTCCATCAGCATCAGCGTTTGAAGCTCGAACTTTTATCGTGTATGACCCACCGTTCACAAGATCAGTGAGCGTATATGAGGTTGCACTACCAGCATCCATAGTTAATTCCGAACCTCCTGATTTTGTATATGAAATTGTATATCCAGAAATAGCAGTGCCACCATCATCACTTGGCACTGACCAAGCTAGCGAAATTGAACCGTCTGAAACAGAAGGCTCAGAAAGTGTTGGTGCGCTTGGTCCCGAAACAGCAGCAACGGGAGTACTCACAACTCCGGCAGATTGAGTTCCGTCACCTACGGAATTTGTAGCAAAAACTTTAAAACTATATTCAGTATCATTGGACAAACCAGTAACGGTATATGTTGTGTCTGTAGCGCCTGTTGAAATAGTTGTTGGTCCAGACCCGTCATTGTGTTGAACAGAGTAGTCTGTAATACTTGCACCTCCATCATTTACTGGAGCGACCCATGTAAGTGTAATTTGAGAATCTCCAACCTCAGCGGAAAGACTCGTTGGCATATCAGGAGCAGCAAAGCCAACAGGCGTTGCTGTTTGAGTTGAAGAATACGAACCAGTACCAGCCGAGTTTACAGCAGCAACAGAAAATGTATATTCTGAATCATTAGTCAAACCATCAATAGTATAAGTAGTTCCTGCATTTTTTGTATCGACTATTTGTTCACTCTTACCTAGAACATACTTAACACTGTAGCTTGAGACAGCGGCTCCTCCGTCAGAACTTGGAGCAGACCACACAACGTCAACTTCTCCATCTCCAGCAGTCACTGAATTGATTGTAGGCGCACTTGGTACTGAAGCAGGCGTACCCTTACCTCCCTTTCCGGCTTGAGCACCCAAACGAGTACCATCCACACCTGGATTAATAATAAAAATAAGAACGGCAGCAAAACCAATAATCACAGCCAGTGATGTCAGAGCGCTCCCAACTTTTGTTTTTAATTTATTTTTCATAAGACAAATACTACTTCTCTAGATTTAAAGATTTATAACTATTTCATTGTATCATGAGCAAAGCCACTCACCTGTGAAAAAACAAGGGCCGAACTTTAAAAAAAATATTATTTTAGGTATGATATTTAATATATGAAGAAAAATCTCGTCATAGTAATACTTGGGCAAACCTCAACAGGAAAATCCGATCTTGCAGTAGAACTTGCAAAAAAATACAAAGGAGAGATTATATCTGCTGACTCACGACAGGTTTACAAAGGTTTGAATATTGGCTCAGGGAAAATAACCAAAGAAGAAATGCAAGACATTCCCCATTTTGGGCTCGATCTTGTTGATCCACAAACTGTTTATTCGATGGCTGATTTCAAAGAATACGCCTTTCAAAAAATAGAAGAGATTCTATCCCGAGATAATACACCCTTTATTGTTGGTGGTACGGGATTTTTTATTCAATCTATTGTTGATAATTTCCTTTTGCCGGACGTTCCCCAAAACCCAGAGCTTAGAAAACAACTCGAAAATGAAAGTTTGGGAAGCCTACAAAAGAAGTTGGAAGTACTTGATCCAAAAAAAGCAAAGACAATCGATACTCAGAACAGCCACAGACTCATTCGCGCAATAGAGATAGCAACATCACTTGGTTTTGTTCCCCCCGTTCAAAAACAATCATCTCCTTATGAGTTTTTGCAAATAGGACTTTTCTTACCCAAAGAAGAACTTCAAGAAAAAATAAAACAAAGAATTTTGATTCGACTTGAGCATGGAATGATTGAAGAGGTTCAAAACCTGCACAACAATGGTGTGTCTTGGAAGCGTCTCGAAGAACTGGGTCTTGAGTATCGATATATTGCACAATTTTTGCAAAATAAAATCACCAAAGAAGAAATGATTGAAACCCTAACAAACAAAACAAACCAATTTGCAAAACGACAAATGACTTGGTTTAAGCGAGATGAAAGAATTATGTGGTTCAAATCAAATCAAAATAAAGAAATAGAAGAAGAAATAAAAAAAATCCGCACCTAAGTGCGGGTTTTAAATATCATGCCACATTTACAAGTTTGCTTGATATGTAGGATTCTTCATTAAGATTAGTTTCTTCCGGAAGATGTAAGCCCCATCCGTTCTCACGAAAGACATCACGCTCCCAACTAGCGCCCTTGGAAGATTCATAGCCCTCAAGAAGCCATCCGTTTATTTTTTCAGGTTCTGAATTTTCCTTTATTTTCCGAAAAAGAAAATCATACATTTGCAAAATTTCTTGATGGGCAAGGTCTTGGTCATATCCATTCTTTATCTTTTCACCAGTAATTTGCCTTATTATTGGTGTAAATAAAAATTGCGGAAAAACAACACGACCTGATTTTGACGCATGAAAATAATACGCTGTAAGAAAGTGTATCAAATTTTGCTCAACAGTTCGGTTTTCACTTGGGGTAATAGGCCCCAAAATAAAATGAAGGTTGCCACTAAGCATACGGGCTTCAATAATTCGCCACATTTTTTCACCCACCTCTTCTAAAGAGGAAGATAAGGCAACCTCACAAAGCTCTTGAGCCCCAATACGCCTTTGAATTCCGCAACCAAATGACCACAAGGTCTTTTCAACAAAATCTCGGTCCATACCTGAATCAGGAAAATGGATACTGGGTGGAATAATTTTATTAAACATATAAATTTAATTAAGGATTGAACATTCTATTTCAAATACAAGGTTACCTAAAAAACCGCTTTCTTGCAATAAAGACCCTAGTCATGTATTCTTTTGTGCATAAACTATTAGTAATAGATGTATTCGTACGCTATACTTTTGGTTGACTGGTTCCTTTATACTGAACGTGAATTATTCACGTTTTTATATATTCTATGATGGAAATCATAGAATGTTTGTGCTCGTGGAAACCACAGAGCACAAATGGGCCTATAGTTACAATGGTATAATATCGGTCTCCAAAACCGCAGTTCGAGGTTCGAGTCCTCGTGGGCCCGCCACACAAGAAAAGTCTAGATTTTGTCTAGACTTTTCTTGTGTCTGGTTCACAATTCAAGATTCGAACCTTTGGTTCCCGATACATAATGAAGCGAAGCGTAATATATGTATCGTGGATTTCGTAGCAACTTTGTTGCGAGAACGAGTCCTCGTGGGCCCGCAATAACAAAAAACCACCCTCTCGGGTGGTTTTTTGATGGTGTTATTTCTTACTTCTTAGATTCAGTAAACTCAACATGCTTTCGAAGTACTTTGTCGTACTTTTTTAGCTTTAGTTTATCTGGGTTCTTCTTTCTATTTTTGAATGTTCGAAGAACAGTCTTTGATCCTGAACTTTTTAGTTTTATTAGTGTATCTTGTGACATAAATTTGTTGATTATTTAACGTGCCTCATACTAACACATACGATATAAAGCATCAAGCTCTATTTACCTTTAGGAGTATTTGCTTGTCGTCGCCACTCATACAAGAGCACTGCAGCCGAAACAGAAGCATTGAGAGACTCCACCCCCTCCTCCATTGGAATTGAAAACAAATAGTCGCATGTTTTCTTGGTAAGGTCTCTCATTCCCTTACCTTCATTCCCTACCACAAAGGCCATAGGTCCTCGCAAATCTTGTTTCCAGTATGTCATAGTTCCCTCTGCTGCCAAACCTCCAATCCAGAACCCTTCTTTTTTCAGTCGCTCAAGCGTTGTTGAAATATTGGCAACCTGTATTACAGGAACCTTTGTCAAAGCTCCAGCAGATGTCTTGAATACTGTTCCAGTAATTGATGCCTGGTTGTTCTTTCCTACAATCACACCTGAGACCCCAGAAGCTGCTGCTGTTCGCAATATTGCTCCATAGTTGTGAGGGTCTTGAATTTCATCCAAGACAAGCACGCTTGGGTTTGAATCCATGTCCAAACCTTCGAGGAAGGTATACAACTCAATCATTGGAAACTCTTTGATTTCAGCAACAAAACCTTGGTGAGAAACAGGGCCAACGAGCTGTTGAATTTTCTTTTCAGGAACTTTAACAAAGCCAATTTTGTTTTTTCGAAGATAGGGAGTAAGCGCCGCTGTTTCGATATCGCTTGCCGTATCCTTGGCGTAGACACGAACAACAAGCTCAGGACGAGTCATGAGTATTTCTTCGATAGGGTTTTTCCCAAAGATGTATATAAACTTAGTTTTTGGGACTTTATTTTTCATGCTGATACTATAGCTTTTTTGACAAATAATGCAAAGGGTTATCTTGTTTATTATATTTGATTGTGGTATTCTATTTTTTGTTACTTTCAATCACAAGTGACATAATTTACATGCGTCGATGGCAGAGCGGTCAAATGCATTGGACTGTAAATCCAACGACTTCGGTCTACGCAGGTTCGAATCCTGCTCGGCGCACACAAATAAAAATACTCAGATTTTTTCTGAGTATTTTTATTTGCTTATGACAGGAAGGGGTTCGAATCTCTGGTTCCCGATACATAATGAAGCGAAGCGTAATATATGTATCGAGGATTTCGCAGCAACTTTGTTGTGAGAACGAATCCTACTCGGCGCACATGAATTAAAAACCTCGCTTTCGCGAGGTTTTTTGTTATGCTTTTATTTTTTGTTTTTTTGTTTTGGTCTTTTTTGTGGGTCCGGATTTCTTCTTGATTGAAAGATGTTTAGACACAACCGTCACATCAATAGAATCTCCATCAACAGCATCTCCACTTATAATCATAGTTGCAATAGGATTGAGGATTTCGTTTTGAATCAAACGATTCAAAGGTCGAGCACCATACTGCGGATCGTATCCTTTTTCTGCTAAATATTTCATAGCGTTTGCATTAAGTGTCAGCTTGATGCCTTTTTCTTGCATACGTTTCGCAACAAGACCAACTCTAATCTTTACAATATCTGCCAAAGCTTCTGGTGACAGGACATCAAAGACAAGTATTTCATCAAGTCGGTTGAGAAATTCTGGTCGGAATGCTTTTTTGAGACTTCCCAAAACCTTGTCTTTCACACCCTCATACTCTTCTTCATTTGTTTGATTTGCAAATCCTATTGTTTCCATCTTTTGGATAAACTGAGAACCAATATTTGAAGTCAGGATGATAACAGTGTTTTTGAAATTTATCTTTCTTCCCTTTGCGTCCGTCAGCTGTCCCTCATCCAAAACTTGGAGAAGTATATTGAATACTTCTGGGTGGGCTTTTTCGATTTCGTCAAAAAGAATTACAGAATATGGTCGATGTCGTACAGCTTCTGTGAGCTGTCCAGATTCATCATGACCAACATATCCTGGAGGCGAACCAATAAGCTTTGAAACACTATGTCGCTCCATGTATTCACTCATATCAACTCGAACCAAAGCCTTTTCGTCATTGAACATAAACTCAGCCAATGATTTTGTAAGCTCTGTCTTCCCCACACCTGTTGGACCAAGAAATATAAATGAACCAATTGGTTTTTCTGGATCAGAAACACCAGCTCTACTCCGACGGATAACATTGGCAATTTTTTCGATTGCTTGTTTTTGTCCGATGACTCGTTTTTTGAGTTCGACTTCCATTCTACTCAACTTCGCACGCTCTTCTTCAAGCATTTTCGAAAGAGGAATACCTGTCCATTGAGCCACAACCTCCGCAATATCTTCCTCCGTGATTTCTTCTTTGAGGATTCTTCGTTCTTGTTGAAGTTTCTTGAGTCTTCGAACTTGAGCGTTCAACTGCTTTTCGAGAACAGGAATATTCCCATATCGTATTTCGGCAGCACGTCCCAAGTCAGCCTGGTTTTCGGCAGACTCAGCCTCAAAACGAAATTGTTCAAGTTCTTTTTTGGTATTTTTTATATCAAGAAGTGTTTTCTTTTCATTTTTCCATCGGAGCTCAAGCTCGTGCGTCCCTTCTTTGAGATTTCCAATTTCTTTTTTGATTTCTTTGAGTCGTACTCGAGTTTTCTTTTTGTCCTCTGTAGCTTCGCTGATGTCAATTTCTTTTGTTAGAGCTTCTTTTTCAATTTCAAGTCTCATTATTTTTCGGTGCGCCTCTTCTAGTTTTACTGGCTTGTTTTCCAACGCAATTCGAAGCGACGAAGAAGCCTCATCAATCAGGTCAATTGCTTTATCAGGCAGAAATCTACTTGTAAGGTACCTTCGAGAAAGTTCAACAGCAGAAACAATTGCGTCGTCAGTAATACGTACACCATGGAAGAGTTCGTATTTTTCTTTGAGTCCTCGCAAAATTGCAATAGCATCTTCTTTGTTTGGCTCTTCCACATAAACAGGTTGAAAACGACGAGCTAGAGCCGCGTCTTTTTCGATATGTTTTTGATATTCTTTAATCGTTGTTGCACCAACAGCTCGCAACTCTCCACGAGCCAAAGCAGGTTTGAGCAGGTTTGCTGCGTCCATTGTTCCATCAGCTGCGCCAGCGCCCACAATCATGTGTATCTCGTCGATAAAGAGGACAATTCCACTATCTGCATTTTCTATTTCTTTCATGATTCCTCGGAGTCGCTCTTCAAACTCACCTCGATATTTTGTACCAGCCAAAAGTGAGCCGAGGTCAAGAGAAACAATCTCTTTACCTTTCAGAGAATCAGCAACGTCACCTCGAGCAATACGCGTCGCCAAACCTTCCACAACAGCAGTCTTACCAACACCAGGTTCACCAATAAGGATTGGATTGTTTTTTGTTCGTCGAGAAAGAATTTGCATGATTCGCATGATTTCTTTGTCACGTCCAATAACAGGATCGAGTTTATCTTCTCGGGCAAGTTGAGTTAGGTTGCGAGTATATTTAGGCAGGAGTCTAAAACGAGCTTTTGAGTTTCCAACCTTTCCACTTTCTCGTATTTCTACCATTGCTTTTGTTACTGCTTTTTTATCAATACTAAATCGAGAAATAATTTCGGCAACTTCTCCTTGATTTCCAAGAATAGCCAAAAACAAATGTTCTGTTGAAACAAAATCATCATTAAGTTTTTTTGCTACTTTCATGGACTCATCAATTACTTGAGCAAGATCCGGAGTAAGAAAAAGTTGAAATGATGGCGCCATAGTTTGGTCCATTGAAGGAAGCTCTAGAGCGTCGACAATAGTGTCAGTAAAAAGGATTGTGTCTATTTCTAACTTTTCAAGAATAGAAATAACAGCCGACTCTTCTTGCATAATAAGTGCAGCAAGGAGATGTAGAGAGTTTACGTGGTTTTGACCACGCTCAATAGCAAGCTCGTGCGCTTGTCGAATAGCATCTTTTGCTTTTGTTGTGAAGTTGTTGAATGGTCCTTGTTGCATAGTTTTACTTATTTTTTACGCTCGTAAAATATGTGTTTATATTACCCTACTTTTGTTTTTTTCTCAAGAGATTGATTGAAATCTTGATATTTTTTTATAATAGAAGACAGTGCATCCACAAATTGTTTTAACTCTTTTTGTTTGGTGTATCTCCCAATACTAATCCGAAGTGTTCCTACTTCTGTGTCGGTCTTGGTTTTGTTTATTGCCTGTAAAACATAGGACTCATTAGGGTCGTCATATTTGCAAGCTGTCTTGGAGGAAACCTCAAACCCTCTCACATCCAATTCAAGAAGGAGCAACTCACTTTCAATTCCTGGATATGAAATATTAACAATGCCTGGAATTTTCTGACTACTTTTTCCATTGATTTGAATGTTTGGAATACAAGATTTTAATGTCTCAACAAAAAAATCATGAAGTATCCATAGTCGGTCAACCTCAGACACTTTTGTTGGTTCAATTTGCCGAAGCGCAGCCCATAGGCCCGTAACAAGCGGAACAGACACTGTTCCGGGACGTAAACCAAATTCTTGGTTTCCTCCATACAACATTTGCTCAAGTGGAACTTTTCTTTTTTTAATTAAAATACCAATTCCCTTTGGTCCGTAAATTTTTCCAGCGTTGCAAGAAAGAAGATCAACACCAAGTCTTTGAATATTTACATCTTCGTACAAGATAGATTGAGAAGCATCAGTGTGAACAAGAGGATACATAGACTGCGGGTTGGCTAATGTATGTTTTTTGAAATGTCGAACCATCTTGGTTATTTCGTGAATAGGTTGAACACTTCCAATTTCATTATTTACATGCATAACAGAAACAAGAATTGTATCTTTTGAAAGTAGAGTTTTTAAATGAGAAAGAGAAACAACACCATTTTCGTCAACCTCCAAGTAGTCCACACGAACACCCCCCGTTGATTCAAGAAATCGAGCTGTTTCTAAAACTGCAGGATGTTCTATTTGACTCACAATGATATGGGGCTTACTATTTGGGTTTTGTTTTTGAAAAGCACGAACAACACCAAACAATGCCAGATTGTCACTTTCTGTTCCTCCACTTGTAAAAATAATCTCGTCACCATGCGCTCCAAAAAAAGACGCAATATCAGAACGTATTTCATCAAGCCAGTTGCGTGCTTTTACAGATGATGTGTATAACCCGTTTGGGTTATGGAACCACATAGACCAAAAAGGATCCATGGCTTTTTTAACTTTTTTACTCACCGGTGTTGTGGATGCGTAATCCAAATAAATTCGATGTTTTCTAAATGAAAAATTCATGTACAATAATTATATCTTTTTTATATTAATTTTCGAAATTTATTTACGCACATGAACATACAAATCATCGCAATCATAGTTCTCGCACTTCTTGTTATTGGACTTGCATACCTCGTACACACAATTCACAAACGTGTAGAGCTTCTTCTTCGAGGCAAAGATGCCAAGACCCTGGAAGACAGTATTCACACCATTTTACATGAATTAGAAAAAATTCACCAAAAACTGAAGGTTAGTGATGAGATTCTCAACGAACATAACACCAGACTTTCTGAATCAATCAAAAAAGTACCAACTCTACGCTTCAATCCATTCTCAGACTCGGGAGGAAACCAAAGTTTTGCCTCAGCTTTTATTACAGAAAAAGGAGACGGGGTTGTAATTTCAAGTCTTTACTCTCGCGAAAAAACTTCTGTATTCGCAAAACCAATACAAGGATTTGAATCTACATTTGAACTCACACAAGAAGAGCAAGAAGTACTCAAACAATCACAAAAAGCAAAAAAACTATAAAGCCAGACTGGCTTTATAGTTTTTTTGCTTTTTTGAAAAGTTGTTGCGTTTTAAGGGTTTTTCATATAAACTGACATACATGTCAAATGCCAAAGTAAAACGAGCGCCAGTTGTGGCAATAATGGGACACGTAGACCATGGAAAGTCTACGCTTTTAGATTTTATTCGAAAAACCAATATTGTTGATGGAGAAGCTGGTGGAATTACCCAGCATCTTTCTGCCTACGAAGTTCACCACAAAGATGATGAAGGAAATGACAGAACGCTTACATTTTTAGACACACCGGGCCATGAAGCCTTTACAAAAATGCGAACACGAGGAGCCAAAGTCGCCGATATCGCAGTGCTTATTGTTTCTGCTGAAGACGGTGTAAAACAACAAACAAAAGAAGCTTACGAAACAATCATGGAAGCAAATGTTCCTTTTGTTGTGGCTATTAACAAAATAGACAAGGCAGGAGCAAACATCGAACAAGCAAAAATCAGCCTTTCTGAAATAGGAGTGTATGTTGAAGGATTTGGAGGCAGTATCCCAGTTGTGCCAATATCCGCAAAACAAGGAACCAATATTGACGATCTCTTGAGTACTATTTTACTTGTTGCAGATCTCGAAGAGTTCAACGGAAATCCAAACCTCCCAGCCGAAGGTATCGTAATAGAAACAAACACAGATCCAAAATCAGGAATTTCAGCAACCCTAATTATCAAAGATGGATCAGTAAAACGAGGTCAGTTTATTGTTGCTGGAAACGCAATGTGTCCAACACGAATGCTCGAAGACTTCACAGGAAAAGCAATTCAAGAAGCAAGCTTTTCTTCACCTGTTCGAATTACAGGATGGAGTTCTCAACCTCCAGTTGGAGAGTTGTTCCAAACATTCGAAAACAAAAAAGAAGCAGAAAAAGCAGCAACGGGAGCAGCAAATCTTTCGTGCGACCTGATCGACAGTCTCTCTATAGCAAATTTTGAAACAAAACTAATCCCCCTCATCATCAAAACTGATGTTGCGGGAACCTTTGAAGCGGTAGAAAAAGAAATCTGCAAACTTCAAAAAGAAGAAGTTGCCTACAAACTTATCAGCCGAGGAGTTGGTGATATTTCCGAAGCCGACATAAACTTTGCTCAAGCAGACAAGGACGTTATTATTATTGGATTCAATGTTGCTATTGATAAAAACGCAGTTGATCTCAACATGCAAGTAAATGCAACAATTGAAACTTTTGATATTATCTACAAACTAAGTGAGTGGCTAGAATCAGAAATGGAAAAGCGTCGACCTCGAAAGATGGTTGCAGAGATTCACGGATCCTTGAAAGTTTTGAAGGTATTTTCTCGAACAAAAGACAAGCAAGTAATTGGAGGTGAGGTACTCGAAGGAATTATCGCATTAGGAGACACTGTTAAAGTAATGCGACGAGAAAATGAAATCGACTCAGGACCAATCAAAGAACTTCAACAAAACAAAGTCGCAACAAAACAAGTCAAAGAAGGTCAATGTGGACTTATGGTTGAAACAAAAACAGAAATTTCTGAAGGAGATATTTTAGAAGCTTTTACCATGAAAGAAAAATAATATGGCAAGCGAACGACAATTAAAAATGGCGGAAGAAATTCGAAAACACGCAGCTATGTTTATTGAATCTGAGAGCACAAGTCAATCTCTCATCACAGTAACTCGTGCAGATATTTCACCCGACTTTAAAAATGTAATAGTTTTTTTCACAACAATACCTGAAAACCAACAAAAGACGGCACTTGCTTTTCTTACAAGAAAACGAAAAGACCTACGTGACTATTTGAAAAAACATCTCCAAACCCGTATAATTCCTTTTGTTGATATTATGATTGATATTGGCGAAAGAAACCGACAGCGAATTGATCAAATCCTTTCTGAGGACAAGAACAATTAACACAACGCCTGGGTGGTGGAATTGGTAGACACGAGGGACTTAAAATCCCTTGCCGATATATTGGCGTGCGGGTTCGATTCCCGCCCTAGGCACAAATAAAATCCCCGTCACGGGGATTTTATTGTGTCTGAGGCGTAGGTGGGAATCGAACCCACGCAATGGCGGTTTTGCAAACCGCAGCGTTACCACTTCGCCACTACGCCATATAGTAACAAAAACGATTCTATCATTTTCAAGCTTATTTTACTAGTCATTGTGTAGACAAAAACTGCACAATGTGATATCTTTTGAGAGTTGCTTAATGCAGCATTTTTATTTTACAATCAGAGTAAGCAGACGCCTCTGTAGCTCAGATGGTAGAGCAGCTCCCTCTTAAGGAGACGGTCCTAGGTTCGATCCCTAGCAGGGGCACATAGCAAACACACAAGTATTGTATGTTTGCTAGATACCAAATATATGGGGATGTGGCGGAATTGGTAGACGCGCTGGTCTTAGGAACCAGTGGAGCAATCCGTGGAGGTTCGAGTCCTCTCATCCCCACCAATATAAAAAGAGTTAGTTTCTTACTAGCTCTTTTTATATTTTTGGGTGTAGTAGCACGAGAAGTTTATGCTGGGAGCACTATTTTTATAAATAAAAATAGTGCGGTGCAGTGAGTCCTCTCATCCCCACCAATATAAAAAGTGTCAGCTTTGTGCTGATGCTTTTTATTTTGTAAGCATGTATAGAGGATTTCGTAGCAACTCTGTCGCGAGAACGAGTCCTCTCATCCCCACCCACAACAAAAAACACTTGATTTATCAAGTGTTTTTTTTGTATTCCCCTACCAAGCCCAGGTATTACAGTAGCTTGACAAATTAGTATTATGTGTGATATAATAATAACAAATTTAAATGTTGAACCTTAAAATCTAGAAATATGAATCTACAGAAAAATTGGACCTCTGCAAAAGAGTCCTCATTTTTCCAGTTGTATGCCCGATTTATTTTGTGGCTAACAACAGGAGGAACAGTAAAAAAGGACACTAAATCTTGTAATTCCAACGACTGTTGGAAAATCAAAGGTGTTGGTATCCTCTGGAACAATATCGTAGGAATAGTGCTATCCCTACTTGTAGGATGGATGGTATTCTTACTTGTAGTTACCTTTTTTGAATGGGTCGCCAATATCCTTACAGGAGACTATTGGCAAATACCTTCAAAACTTGAATCTATCTTATGGGTAGTATTCTTAGGAGGAAGTTTCATGTACATGTATGTAAATCGAATTAAAAAAATCGCCAGTCATACAGCGCAAAGACTTCTTATTCTTGATGAAGGCGTAGTTAGTAGCGGAAAGAAGTACGAAGTACTAAACCGCGAAAGAGAAGGAGTAACCGGAGAGACTGTTAACTTATTCTCCTTCAAAACTCTACGTGAAGGATCATGGTGGCTCCCTTTTGGTGTTGAACTTGACAGCGAAAAAATCGACCTTCAAGAACAATCATCCAAAATGGAATCAGCAACCGTAACGAAGACTGACGACAATGTTGAAGTAACAGCATTGTTTGGCCGCAACATACGTATAGCTGAAGATGGTGCAAGGTTTAGCATGTTGGGAGAAAAGAATATAAAGGACCTTCTCAACACTTCCCTTCAAACAGCGCTACGAGACATGATAGAAGCTATGGATGAAGATTTCCTGTTTACCCGAAGCGGTACAGAACTTCAAACAATTCTTCTTTCAAGAACTGGTCAAAATCTTCCTTTTATTGATGACTATTTCAAAATGAGGAAGAAGCAACTAGAGTTGACGACTTCAACCCCTGAGGAACTGAGGATTCAAATAGCTCAGTTAGACGCCAAGCAAATCCAGCTGAAAAACAACATTGCAAGAATCCAAAATCAACTCATCAAAGATGATGAGCGTTATGGAATTCAAACAGTGAGAATATTCCAGCTTGAGCTTGATTACAGAAATGAGGCGGCTAGAAAAGCTCTTGAGGGACAGTGGATCCAGAAGCAGCAAGCAATAGCTGACAAGATTCGCGTACAAAGTCTCACTGATCGTATCAATGAATATTTAGCAGCTGCAAAAGACAAAAGCGAGGATTTTGCTTCTGCACGCAGAGCTATCCAGAACTTGTTCAAAGATCGTATAGAGACTGGCGTTGACGCTACTGGCAATCCAACTGAGGCAGACAAAGTGTTTGCAGGCCTTTCACTTTCTGGAAGATCTACTAAGTAAAGTGTCTGAAACTCATACCTAGATTTAAAAGCCCCACAATGTTGTGGGGCTTTTTTTATGCAAGATATTGACAAGTACTATACTTATATGTTATAATAGAAATAGAAGTCAAGTTGAACCTCATAAAACAATAATATGAACTGGAAGATAGTAATCGCAGGATTCAAAAAGTATTACAAATGGGTACTGTACCCTTTAGTGGCGTGGCTTACATGTATCTTGCTTTGGAGCTGGGTGTTGAAACCGGCACTTACTTTTGTCGGAATTATTGACTCAGGTAAGCAAACATACTACACCGCCCCGCAACCCCCAGCTGAACCGGATAGAATCTGGATTGGCAAAGACCCCGGATTTAAACCAGCATATCATGAGAGTTTTATAATTCTTCATACTGGAGAAAACGAGATTCCAATCCCGAAAAAACTTGGAATAAAACTTGGAGACTCCGAGGATGGAACACCAATTTTTTACAAGTCACGTTCGGGACAATGGCTCTCTTACGAGTCAGGAGCAACGCTCAATCTTGGCAAAAACGCCACCGAGATAATTCTAAAGGTGGCGAAAAAGACGGAAGTCTACCGTCAATACTACTACAGACCCCATAATAGACTTTATGTGGCGAGTAAGTACAAAAGGTAGGAATCCCTCTCAAATCTTGGAACACCTCGTAAATTTTTACGAGGTTTTTCTTTTGCTCGACAAACAAAAAAGCACCTCGTAGGAGGTGCTTTTTCTTTTATTCAACTTCTACTTGACCAGTGTTCACGTTGATACTGTTTGAGCTTTCGTTGATTTGGACTTCGTCAATACCAAATGTTGTAACAAGAATTCGAACAATAAAGAAAACTGAAGTCATGATAGCCAGACCTATGAGCCCCCACATCATGTGTTTTCTTCCCTGCTCTTTTGCGTCAACACTGTCTCTCTTGAGTACGTATTGGATAATACCAATCACAAAAACAATGAAAGCTAAGGCAAACATGAGTCGAATCAAAGGATTGATAATATAGAAATTAATCTTTAGCAAAACCTGATCCAACTCTAGTGCATATGCAACTGGTGCAAAAAGTTCAAGCATAGATATTAACAAATAACACCTGGAACCGGAACACAAGGAACATCACCTTGTTGAATTTGGTTTGAGTTATCAAGACCAAATGTGTTTTGAACGATTCCAATAATTCCCCAGAATGCAACGATAAGGAAAAGTCCAATAAGACCGTTTTTTATCATACCTGAAGCCTTTGTTTTATCTTCACCACCCTTAGCAATAACGAATGAAATAACACCCCAAATAAAGTACACAACCGCAAGAATAATAAGAACGGTAATCACAGTATTAAGAAGACTAATGATTGTAACTAGTACGTCACCTACACCTTGAGCAAAAGCAATTGATGGCAAAAATGCAGCAAGCGCTAACGCTGGAACAAATAATTTGAATGATTTTTTCATATTTAAATACATAAAATATTAATAATAGTTTTTTACAATGTACCTAATAAGTATATCACGTAGTAAACTAAGGATTTTCCCACAAATCTCACAGTGTGGAAATCTATTGTAATTTGAATTTATTGGGTTTCAGGCAAGAGAGGTAGGGTTGTTCCAGAGACACCAAAGGTATTCCGGATCAAATCAATAATTCCACCTACGGTAAATATCACAAACATTCCTATAAGAGCCCAAATGATGTACTTACGTGCTTTTTCTCTTTCGTTTACACTATTTGGATTGAGGAAATATTGAATAACACCGTAGACAAAAACAACAAGAGAAAGCACCCACAACAAAGGAGTAACCGAAACAACAATCATACAGGTTGCCCAGTCAATTATATCTTTGAGGTTGTTGATATTACCACCTATCAGTGACTGGCACTGTGGGCTAGAAGAGCTTGCGGTGTTTTGGGCTTGTGCCAAAGCTTGAAACGGAAGTGTAAACAAAACCATAGCAAGAATGGTTAGTATCATTATGTGTTTGATCAAAAAAATTTTTATTGTATTCATACTTACTTAAACTATTATACTAGTAATTGAAGTTAAAATTGCGTTGAGTGTATTGTTGAGTATTGTGGCAATGGTCCAGGCGCCAAGCAGAATGAGTGACCCGATGACAACATAGAGAAGTGTTTTCTTGGCGTCATTTAATTTTTCTGGATTTCCTTGAGCGATA
>Ga0222691_1000411_pt1 | contig 15554 bp, 33 predicted proteins | sample AntAcemetage1237_FD_179839 | JGI IMG/M metagenome (GOLD analysis project Ga0222691, IMG submission 179839) | Saline water microbial communities from Ace Lake, Antarctica - #1237 | ecosystem: Environmental > Aquatic > Non-marine Saline and Alkaline > Saline | place: Antarctica: Ace Lake... | reverse complement strand
CTTATCGGATGTTGGTGAGGGTTGCTTTAGTATACCTCACACAGATTAGAAGTCAAGCGCACGGCATTTAGAAGCCCCATTATGAGACGCCTATAGGGGCAGCGGGCAGGGCAGGCGCGAGCGCCTTCGGTGTTTCGTCTCAAAAAGAGAAAAGCCCCAAGGCTGATGCCTCGGAGCTATTCTCACTGCGGGATTCTTTTGGGCTTGCTGTCAGCAGTCCCGGCTTACATTTTTCGAACACAAGGAAGGTCGACAGAGGCGACACTTACGGTGTTTATGACCGTGTTTGTCATGCTCTAAATACGTGTTTGCTTCTGTAAACTCATGCCCGTGCTTACAATGAGTCTTCTCGCTATTATGATTCCTTCCACGTCGCATATTCTCGATGTGAGAAATAGGCTCTATGTGATCGGGGTTACAACAAGCGCGATTTTTACAAAGGTGGTCACACTCTAGGTGTTTTGGGACGGGAGCCCTAGTCTGCTCATATATGAGCTTGTGTGCGCAATGCGTCTTGCCACCAAAGGCAACTAGCGTATATCCGCCCTTGTTCTTACAAAGGGGGAGTAACCAGCAACCATTGTGGTCACGAGTCACTTTGGCCAGTATACCCTCGATGGTATTCTTACGCATTACGTGATGATGAAAGTTTCACCGCCAACGCAGAATGACACAAGTGTGCTGAGATTTACCATTCGGTATCCCTTGGCAATCATGTCAAAGACTGGAAGCAGGTTACGACGCTTGGCGTCGTAGGGGAGACTACCACCGCGCAAGTGCTTACGAACACCGCGCCGACAGGTCATGTCTCGCATTGAGCCATCCGCCTTTTGAAAGTTGACCGAAACAATTCGGCCTTGCGTCTCATTCCAGAACCAATCGGTTGCGCGTTCGCGTGTGATTGTCTGAACCGTGTTTTGTTGGATTGTTTGCATTTTGCTAGGTGTCCTTGCTGTGAGAGTATAACACCCCCACAGCAAAAGTCAAGCGAAGGGAGTATCAGTCCCCTTTTGAGAACTAGACGATATTCGCCCTCCGGCGCTTTGTAGCGTCGATCGCTTCCTGGTCGGCTCGTTCGTCCTGTTGTGAGACAACGGCAGCAGCTTCGTGCTGCTCGTCGGTTTTGCCTTGTTCGTCGGTGAGTCTTACCAGATCGGTTGGGAAGGCTACATTGTCGCCTTGATCGGCAGAAGCCAAAGTTGCTTCTAGCACCTCAATACTGAAGGGCGCTTGAGCCATGAAGAGTTCGGCACGCTCCTTGGTCTCGATCTGAGACACCAATCGCGCTCGGGTTGCCTCAATGGTGTCCGCAATTGGCTTGCGCATCACGCCACCGTCCGCGCTGTTTTGACCGTTGATGACGATCGTCGCGGCACGCAACTCGGTTTGTGTCTTGCGGAGTCGTGACTTGAGCGATTTGATGATGCCGTTTTCGCTCGTAGTGTCCGGCTTGCCAGCAATTGCGGCTTCCAAGCGAGCAACGTGCTGCTTGTATTCTTCCAACTTCTGCTCGCGAGTCTTACGGTTGCGGGTTTGCTTATCGGTCATCGTTTTTGTCCTTGTGTTCGGTTGTCGTCGGCGAAGTTGCTTTCGACACTTGAGTATACACCACAAAACGACGATGGTCAAGTTTAGCACTTAGGAAAATCATTATGAGAAATCCGGCTTATCGGGTTGACAAACACCGATCGTCGTGGTATCACGTGTGCGCCCTATAGAGATAGGTCACCTAGATGTCTCAAATTGAGGCTTGACAAGTAGGTGTAAGCATGGTATAATTAGAAGGGAGGCAGAAGTCTCGCAAATCGCAATATACGGCGGCAGGCATGCCCGAGTCCCTCGGGTGTCTCAAAGTGGGAACAAAAAAAAGAGACGATAGCGCCTAAACGCCATCGCCTCTCAGCCTCTCGTCTCTCTAACCACACATCCAATTGGTGGAACGGGCGGGTTCTGCCCCCGCGTCCAGTATAAGCAAACCGTGTTTTTGCTAGGGCTTTTGCACGGTGGGGAGTCTCACCCCTGTCCTAACTGTCGAAACTATTTCCGTCCCAAATGTATCTCGCATCCTTGGTCTCAGATAGAGATAAACTCTGAGATTGCCGCAGTTGTCCTCGCGGACTGTTCGGTGGTATTTATGCTGCGCCCCGTTACCCTGCACATGGCGCGTGCCTATTGGTTATGGCGTTGCTTTAGTTGGGGTTGCTAGCGTGAACTGGTTGGTGTCGGTCAGATCAGCTCCGCGCAGGTTGGCGCCGCTCAGATTGGTTCCGCTCAGGTTGGCTCCGCGCAGATTGGCTCCGCGCAGGTTGGCTCGCTCCCAGCCGGTGGTTTCCTCCAGGTATAACTTGCGTTGGCTCAGAATTGCGATGATGTCTTGTTTGCTGGATTTCATAGGTTCCTTATCGGATGTTGGTGAAGGTTGCTTTAGTAACTAGCAGATCGTTTGCGCCATGATGGCAACGCGTGCGTTGTTTCTCATCTGCTTCATTATACCCTAACGAACGGGGTAAAGCAAGTTGTCGTTCTCGTAAACGATGTCTTGTCTCACATCGAGATAGCCGTGTTTGCCGGTCGCGTGATTGTAGACGTAGAGGACTTTGCGCCCCATACTATCCACGTATGCGACTTCAGAGCCACCACATGCGGGAACCCAACGGTCGGCTTTCGCCTCTAGTGCCGTCTGGTATTCAACAATGCCGTTGTCTGTCACACTACAGTATACCATCTAGATGCCCAAAAGTCAAGCAACAGTAAGCCATTCACGTCTCATATGGGGACCCCCAGCACGCGGGAGTCCCCGCCCTGTCTCATTTTGAGATCAGTTGGTGGAGCTTGTCTCGATTGTAGAAGGGTCCGTCATCCTCGCCCGCGATTGTGCCAAGGAGTGCCAAGGCTCCGTAATCCGTGCAGGCAATTGTGTTGGTGCCATCGTCGCGCCCGAAGTTCCCCCCGTGCAGATCCCAAATCTCAATCCCATGCGCCTCGTGAACCGTAGCTTTTAGTATCGCCCTGGCTCGCTTAACTTCAATGTCGAAATCGTGGGTAAATCCAAGATCTTCTCTCATTGTGAGACAGTCGGACACTATCACCTTCCCATTTCGGGAAATATAGCGCGGCTTGGCTAGTAGCTCGCGCACCTTATCCGTCGTCATCGCGTAGAAATCCCATTCCGAACGATTGCAGTCTATACCTCCCTTGTTCATAGAAAGCTTGAACGCGAAACCACCGTTGATGACCGTGGTCCGATAGCAACCATAGCGCTTCGTCGTCTTATTGGGCTTCTCACCGTTGTAATCCAGGGAAAGCTTTTCAGCTTGTGCGATCATTTTTTCGATTTCCATTTCACTTAAGTATACCGCGTTAATCGATAAGGTCAAGCGAAGGCATCTAGATGTCATCTCATAATGAGACTATAGCAGTAAAGCACAAATCTCAATATGGGACGCCCGGCATGCCCGAGGGGGCGGGCTGTGTCAACCCTTTTCTTGTCTTTTAGGAAAGAACATCAGGGCTACAGCGAGTAAGAGTATAACACCACTTGCCATGCGATCATCGATCATACGCACAACTCGCTAGGGACAAATGCGAATTGATGCGTGAGATCATGTCTCAGAATGGGATTAGTGTGGTATTCGGGAATATCCCGAGGGGTAACCACCACCCAGTAGATACCGGTTGGGCATTCGCTGGGCTTGAGTTGTCGCACTTTGGTTCCCTTCGGAATCACAAATTGAGACAAATACATTCGCGAGGGGATGTCTTGCGCAATGGTTCGCATACTAGATGATATCACACGCTCACCACTTCGGCAAGCGTAAATCCCTGGAAGATCTCACCCCACATGCGGGAAGGTTCATACCCGAACCGCTCGCGGAATGGCTCCACAATAGCAGCGAGAGCGTTACAGATGTCGCCAATGTTTGCACCGTTCCGTATTGCACCACGGGCACCGGCAACGTATGCACGCTCCTCGCGGTCGCCGTCAATGCAAACATCGATTCCGCCGCTCCCGTTGTCGTGTGCGTCATTAACAGCGTGGTCCCAATCGTGGAAAAACCACATTTCGTCTTCGCCTTCCCATGATAGCGACCACTCGCCGCCGATCTCGCCCATTGCGTGAACTAGCACGATTCCCGCGTCAGCGTCTTGGAATAAGAGATTCCAATCGTCGGGCAAATCCTCTAGCCTTTCGGGCAGTTCGTCTAGTTCGTCGCATTCCTCGATTGCATTTCCGATCGCGTCCGGGATACTGAAAGAGTTTTCCAGTTTTGGGAATCGTTCCAGAATGAGACGCAGTGACTTTGCATCTAGCGTCCAGCAGCATTCGCCGGGAAGCTCGCCACTCATGTCTTCGTCCCTGATTGAGACTTCAAACTTAGCCTTTCCGATTTCTAGTTGCATCACAACAGTATACCACGAAAAACCCAACAAGTCAAGCGAACGCCTATCAGTAGTCTCAAAATGAGAAGCCCCAGGTGTCTCAAATATATCAATAGAAAGCGCGGGCAAGCCCGAGAGGGCTAAGTGTCTCGTATTGAGACTGCCGCGCTCTTCGGTGCTACTCCATCGCGTTACGAATTGCCCGAATTGCTGCACGTTTGGGCGAAATACCATCCTCGAACATACCGCCATAGTCCATATCGAGCAAGTCCATGTAACCCACTCCAACTCTTTGGGAAACCTCAGCGTCTACTTGCTCCATCCAGGATTCAAAAGTTTTCTTCTTCATGCTATAGTATACCATACTAGTTGCCAATAGTCAAGTTAAGCATAAAGAATCCAGCCTCAGAATGAGACATGCCTTATGTGTAGAAGTCCCATATTGAGAAGTCTTATGTTTTTGCGATATCTGTGGTGGCACGCCCGAGAGGGCTAAGTGTCTCAGAATGAGACCACGCAGCCAGCCCCGCATTACATCTCGGCAGTCTCGTAAACAATGTCTTGTCCCATATCGAGATACCCGTGTGCGTGTGTCGCGTGGTTGTAGACGTAGAGCACTTTACGCCCCAGCTTGTCCAAATACGGGACTTCGAAGCCACCGCAGGCGGGAACCCAACGGTCGGCCTTTGCGATCCGCGCCATTTGGTATTCGGTGGTTTCAGTTCTGACAATCTGCGCCATTCGGTTTTGCGTTGTTTCGTTCTTGATCACAGTAGAGTATACCACACAATTCGCTAGTTGTCAAGTTATGCACATAGATACTAGCCCCATAATGAGACGTGCCAAGGCATCTACGTGTAAGACATAATGTCTCAAAATGAGGCCCCGGCATGCGCGAGTCGTGCCAGTGTTTCACACCAGCACCTAGTTGTCCCAGGTTGGGACTATCGCCAGTAATGGGGGACGTTGCGCATGGAAACACTTATTGCAATTTCCTTCATTGCGTCACGTAGTCGAATCGCACTTGGCGTCGGCTTCCCATGTTGCGACTTGCGCACCGTTCGCCGGATCATCGGACCCAGTTCGACCATCAGGCGGTGCATGACATCTTCAGCGTCTTGTTTTTCGACGATGCCGACGATCATCGAAAGTTGCGACTTGACATGCGTGATTGTCCATCCTTTGCCCCCGGCGCTCTCGTGTAGAGCCATCGACTTATCAACGGAGAATGATGAGACCGGAACCACAATATCTTGTGAGTCAGTTTTTAAGGTGAGTGTTTGCACACTATAGTATACTAGATAAAGGACCCATGGTCAAGTTATGGGGTTAGAAACACGTCTCATTATGAGACATCAAGAGTCTCGCACAATCTCATTATAGGACGCCCAGCATGCGCGAGTCGTGCCAGTGTGCCACCACCGGCATCTAGATGTCCCAGTTTGAGACTAGACGATCTTCTCCAGGAATGAGACGAACGCATCTTTTAGCTCTTCACTTCCGCAACACGACAGGAACGCATCGGGATCATCGTTGACGTATTCGTTGACCTCCCATGCGTCGCATTCGTTGAAGTAGAGAACGATCGCGCTAGTGTCGTTGGCATCGATCGCGCTGCATTCTTCCAACGCGCTACCGTCGTAACCTCGTGCAGCTAGCCAGTGGAGTAGGTCGAAATCCGATTGCGAAATCGGGCCAAGTTGGTATGCGTATGACATCTAGTTGTCTCACTTCAAGACTTTGTAACCTGCGCCTTCCAATCCTGACATGTCAGCATTGACTAGCGCAACATTGACGGATGCGACCAGCACGCCCGAACCCGAATCCTCAGCGAAGACTATCGTTTCCTCGGTCAGCTTTCCCTCGTGCGGAACGAATCCGCCACGGGCGAGCCATTCCGCAAGGTAGTGGAGATGCGACAAGCGGTCGTCGGCATCCCCGGCTATGTCGTTGACGATCGAGAGCGTAGCAAGTGGGTCCATGCTATCAGTATACCATCTAGATGCCCAAAGTCAAGCTATGCGTAAAGGAACACGTCTCAAAATGAGACCTCAGGTGTAAACCTCTAGGTGTCTTGTATTTCGCAATACTCGGGGGGCATGCCCGAGAGGGCGGGCTGTCTCAGAATGAGACAAAGCCCTGAGCGCCTCAGTCTCAGAATGGGATATCGTCGAAGTTGGTGCGCTCGCTGTTGGGGTCGTTGATGTGGATGGTATCCTTGACGACCGGCCAATCGGCGTCGATGTAATCCTTTGCGTCTTTCAAACTGTAGCCGAGATGTGCGCACACGACCTTAATCGCGGGAATGCGCTTCTTATTTGCGCACAGCTTGCCAACGTGTGCACGCATGTCTTCGAACTCGTCATCAGTCATGCGACTACGGAGCGTGCAAGACTCGAAGCGAGTGACTTGGTAGTAGTCGCGGATCATGAAACGGTTGCAACCTTCCCGAACTTCCAGTCCGGTCGAAACCTCAAAGCTGTAGGACGTTGCACGTGGAAAAACTCGGGATTGCAGGTTGCCGTCTGCGTCGCGAAACTCGATTTCAAGGTAGGTAATCACGCTATAGTATACCATCTAGATGCCCAAAGTCAAGCTATGCGTAAGGGAATGTGTCCCAAAATGAGACCCCAAGAGTAAGCCTCTAGGTGTCTTATGTTTTGCAATACAGGGGGGGGCAAGCCCGAGAGGGCTGAGTGTCTCAGAATGAGACATGAAGCCCTTAGCCCTCAAGTCTCAGAACTGGAATTCTCCCCCACCTTCGATTGTCTCACTTTGAGATCTTCAGCATTCGCACGTTGTGCTCCCCGTCCTTAAGGTAGATCACGGCATAGTCCGCATTTTCCTCGCGAACGAATCGACCAGCGGCGCGAATCGCGTCATCCATATCTTGGAACGTTTCGGGATCGACGAAGGTTTCGGCGGGAACTTTTCCGTCCGGAAATGAGAGCATCAAAAAGAAGTGTAGTGTGGACATGCTTACTTATCGGCTAGATGTTTGGAAAACTTGAGCGAATGCACAAGAAAAGGGACGTCTTTCGTGGCGTCCCCTTTCGGGATTACATGAGAACGGCGGAGCCTTGTGCGGCGAAGGTCACTTTACCCCATGCGGTCGCATCGCTATCGGCGGGAATGAAGCGACCGGCAAACCGACTATTGAGCATCGCACACGCTTGCATGACGGTTTCCTCATTTGAGAACATCGCGAGAACGACTACCGTCTCGGGCGAGTAGGTTAGGACGCCGAAAACACCATCGGCTTGCATCGGGAAAACGTGCCCGGTGGGCAGGTTGTTGGTTTGTTGTTGTTGATTCATAACACTACTCTATCGGCTAAGTATACCCGATACTTGAGCACTAGGTGAAGAAAATTGCGCACTAGCACAAGACATGCCAAGCACTACCACATCATGCGTATTGTCTCATTTTGAGGCACCCGGCACGCAGGAGTCGTGCCAGTGTTTCACCACCGGCATCTAGTTGTCTCAATTCAAGACCTACTTGGTCGTCTTAACCTCAGTGAAGCGATTCTCTTCAAAGTAGAAAGCGAGCACGTCAGCGCGCATGTCTCGCAATGAGACGATTTGCCAGTCTTCGGCGGTCGGTTGGCATCCACAGCAAACCGGCGTCCAGTCACTACCCTCAAATCCAGTCTCAAAGTGAAACCATGGCACAAGCACTAGGTATTGGGCGGTCGCGTGACAATCGGTGCAGCTTATCGGCTTGGTGTTCATAGTTACTTATCGGCTAGATGCCTATCAAACTTGAGCCTAAGGGAAAAGAAAAGCGCGTAAGCAAAGGACGTGCCAAGTAGCATACGCTAGTGAGGGGATGTCCCAAAATGAGACCCCAAGAGTAAGCCTCTAGGTGTCTTATGTTTTGCAATACAGGGGGGGCAAGCCCGAGAGGGCTGAGTGTCTCAGAATGAGACATGAAGCCCTTAGCCCTCAGGTCTCAGAACTGGAATTCTCCCCCACCTTCGATTTTCGCATTTTGGTATCGATCGTCGTCGATGCTGGCAATGTCCGCCATCCTCTTTTCGATTTCTTGTCCCGTTTCGAGATCTTCCACGAACCTTGCGCAATCGGCTTCGTCGTAGCATTCGGTGAATACTGACCAACCCATCGAACGGTCGTAATTCTCTTTTGCGAGACGCTTAAATGTAGCGATCTTTTCGTTCTTATCCATTTTGCAACTCCTGCTTAGCAGCTTTGCGGCTTGCCTTGTTCGCACGCCTACGCTCGGCGCTTGGAAGGTGGGGAACCCAACGGCAATCCGTTGCGGCGCGTCCAATGATCTTGTTCGTCTTGTTGTCCATCGTTTCCCCTTGTTCTACTCTCTCTCGCATGTCTGAAGTATACCGTTAAAAACAGAAAAGGACGGACAAAAGTATACGGCGTCTCACATTGAGATTAGCATTTAGATGACTCATTTAAGGACTTCCCACATTAAGACTTCCCACATTGAGAAGTAAGGTAATGTCTCATTATGGGGCACCGGGCACGCAGGAGACGTGCCAGTGTATCGTTGTTGGTGGGAGATAGTCTCATTGTGGGACGCGCACGCGAGGGGGCTTGGTGTCTCATTATGAGACACACGCATTATCTCATTTGGGGAATGAGCTAGATGCTATCGCCTTACGTGCTAATGCTTCAGCCTCAACACGTGCCAACCTCTCACGCACAACATCACGTTGTCTCACTATGAGAGCGGACACTTCGGCTAGTGTATCCGCCTCGCCAACGTGAATCCCAGATCGGGACACGTCCCATTTGCCGTATGCGTTGTGACGCGCCTTGCATCCGTCGATCGTGATTGTCCCATGTTGAGATAGTTCCATTTTGATTCCTTTTCTAGTTGTCTCGTATCAAGATGCCTGCCCGCTATGGCCGCGCAGGCGCGGTGTCTCAGATCGAGGCCGCCCCCGCCGCCGTCAGAATGTCGTTACCCTCGCATCGGATGGCGAGGATGCCGCTCGCCTTGAGAGTCCGGTAACCTTTCCCGGTCCCATTGTTGACTTTCTTTCCGTGGGCGAAAGTCCAAAAGCTCAAGTTGAGACGTTGGTCACACGCCATCGCGTGCCCGGTGCCAGCTACTTCGCCGTCCTGCTTTGACTTGTGAACCCCTTGACGCCCGATCATATCGCGCACCGTTCCATCGAGGCAAACGTAGACGACGCGGAAGATACGGTCACCGCACGCACGCATGAACTCCCACACTTCGCGATCGTCGCCGATTAGGGTAACGTCTCCTTTTAGGACGAAGTCGCCTTGGCTCTTTGCGTATGCGTCACGCTTGGCGTCCCATTGTTCGGTGAGATTGATTGTTTGTTGATCTTGCATAGTTACTCTATCGACTAAGTATACCCCAAACTTGAGCAAGGGGCGAAGTTTTTTCTAGTTGCAAACGTTGCGCTTGATCACGAGGGCGATCTTGCATAGGCCGAGCGTGATTGCGATGACCGGGACGATGACGAACAATGTAGCGATGGTGAACATACTTACTCATCGACTAGATGCTGAACAAACTTGAGCCTATGGCAAAGAAAAGCGAAACGAATCGAGTATCACAATGAGACATGAATGTAGTATCACATTGAGACAAAGGATATCCCATTGTGGGACAATAGATCTTATCAATTTGGGACTTATCAATTTGGGACGGGGGGGGTTTTTCAACTCGGGACGCCCCCGCCTCACTCCGAGGCCCGGTGTGGCATGCTACAGCAGTTCACACGTTGTGCATAAGAGGATGAAACACCTAAACTACTGGGGGGTAATAGAAAAACGCGGAACTAGACTGGACTTTTGGGCGTTTTCCCCATACTAGTATAACATGGGCTTAGTGTAGTAGAGACAGGAACAGTAGAACTATGAGTATTAAGATTTTGCCTGGGACGAAAGAGACTCTAGATGCCATGAAGGGTCAAGAGTTTACCCCAGAAGAAGGAGAGGGCGTAGTTTACATGAAACTCGCATTCATCAAGCCAGACACCATTAAGAGTGGTGATCCCGCACAAGTTATCGAAGATGCACCTCCAGTTGTGCTCTGCGGTCAGCTTTCCGAGATTCAGAGCCAGATTGCTACTTGGTTCAATGAGTCAGTCACTAAATATAAGGACGCGACCAAACCGCCGTCCCCACCTCAGGAACGTTATTAGAATGGGCACCAACTTCGCACACGGCGCTAAGCCGGAAAATCGTATCACTATCTCACGTGGCCTCAATACCTCGCACACCGTTAAGTCTGATGGAACTGTAGATCGCAGTTTTGCACAGCCTAACCCAACACTCCCGGAGCGTGAAGTTCCAGCAAAAGCACACGCTAGTGAAGATGACAAGAAGGATGCTATCGCTAGGAATTCTAGCAGGCAAGCCAGCAAGGAAGCCAGCGGGGGAACTAGCAACAAGAGTGATGACAAGAGTGGACAGGATTCGAACTGAGCCAACGGGTAGCGGGATCGCTTACGAGGATGCTCAGGATCTAGTTGAGACAATCGTAAGCATGAAGAAGTCTAAGTATAACTTTCCGGGTGTTGACTCGGAAGATTTAGCTCAGGATATTCGGCTTATGTGCTGGCAGGCTCTGGAGCAGAGTTTTGATCCCGACAAGCTTGGTAAGTCTGTATTCCACTTTGTTGCTCGTGTAGTAGACAATGGGCTATACAACAAGTTCCGTGGCATCTATCTCGACAACAACCCACCTTGCTTGCGCTGTGAGCATTACGTCAAGGAGACGAAGTCCTGCGCAATCGAAGAGGTGGGTTGTGACCGCATCGTGTCATACAGGCGACGTATGGCTCAAAGGAGAGCTATAGCTGCACCACTTAGCTATAACTCGCACCTTGATGAGGATGAGAGATCTGACTTCACTGTTCACCAGTCGCTCAGTGTAGGATCAACCACTGGTGTTTGTGATATGACTGACACTCTGAGGTCTTCTCTAGATGATTCTCTCGTTCCATATTACGACCAAATGGTTCGAGGAGAGATAGATAAGGTTCCGGCTCACTATCGTAAGCTTGTGCAACGTCAGGTGCGCGCAACGCTTGAGGATTTGAAAGATGAATAACGGAGTATATCAAATTGCCATAGATCATCCACGGTATGGGGGTAGAATTTCTATTTCTCATCGTAGCAGTATCTCCAAACAAACGTCTATTGCTACTCGTTATGGCGTGGCACAACAAACAGTCAGTGATATTAAATTAGGAAAATCATGGCAATGAGTGATTGTCAACACAGAGGCTGGGTAGCTCACGAAATTCAGGACGACAATCGATTCGTATGCAGAGAGTGCGACGAGCGCTTTCCTCGACATCCCCAGTTGATGCCGTCCAAACCCGAGGAGTTCATCATCCCCTCTAATATTCTAGATGTATTGACTGAGTTCCGCCTTGGCGGAGTAACCTTCACTCAAGCATGTAAGGATACAACCCTAAGTGCAGAACAATTCAAGGATACAATCAAAAAGGCATTCCCACCAGTGGATATTTACGAAGAAGTTGCCACGATGGGAAGCCTTGTAACACAACGAATTGTAACAGGTCAAGAACTGCAACGCTCAAGTGACCCAGAAGAGATTGAGGAGGTGTTCTTCGCCACTCATGGGCTTTCATCCGAAGACTTGCTGTATATCTGGCGCGAAGGCTGGCCCGATGTCGAACATGTGGATGTTTACCCCTATGAGGGCTCCAGGGATAGGAAGACTGTAGTGATTGTAACCTTTAATGACAACACGAAGCAGCGTTTTGAGTTCACCGAGAAGGAAATCATGCGTGAAATAAAGTCAGGGAGTTGCCCTGTTAAGTTGATCCATCCCATCGTTCGCCAGAACTACCCAAAGGTTCGTCTAGATGACATCTTCATCAGCAAGGAGCCAATCTAATGGGAGCCGCTAGAAGGCGTTGGTCTCCAGATGAGAAACGCGAAGTAATTAGAATGCACACAGAGGGCTATACTCATCGCCAGATCGCAGAGCGGTTACGACCCGGCGTATCATCCGCATGGCGCTCGGTTGGCGACATTATTCGTGAGGACCGTGCGGCAAAGGCTACTCCTCCCGAGCCAGCCCCTCAGGCGGCTCCCGTGCAGACCTCGCACCAGATTGTAACAACCATACCCAAATCTGCTCTAGTTGTTCTGCCTCCGGAAATGGCGGCGAGTCTCTCGGCGCATGAATTCATGACCATGATGAACGACGCCCAGCGCAAGATCTTCATTGGGCACTATATGGACTTGCGTGGCAATGTTGATGAAGAGTCACTAACCACTGCGGAAAACGAGATGCTGATTCGCGCAAGTTACAGTAACGTCAAATACCTAAACGCACAGTCCATGCTAATGCTTGCAGAATCCTACCTCATGTTAGAAATGGAGGGTGGGATGACTGATTCAGACGAAGATAAGGCGAAAAAGAGGTTTGCCGGTCGAGGGGACTCCTATAAAAAGGAAGCGGATCAGTGGCAGAAAGAATACATGGACTACTTGGATGGTCTCAAGCTGACCCGTAAACAACGCCTTGACAAGATTAAGGACACAAGGAATACATTCCTGGATCTGCAACAAGAACTAACAACTCAGATCAGAAGAGATTCTCTCGTAGAGGAGATCAAACGCATTAATATGGCTACGGCTGACGAGTTTCGTCGCATGGCCAAGGGTGAGCCGGGTCCCGATGGAAAAACTCATTCATGGCTAGTAGGTGCGTTCGATGATTATTTGCCTGAGCCTAAAGAGTCTCAGTCAACAAAGCAACTAGATAAGAAAGAGGATATAGAAGATGAGCATTCCACATAAGTGCCCCGTTTGCGAAGGACGCGGCGAGATCGGCAAGAGACTAGCGCAAGCTGGCGCAATTCTGATTTCTGCGGAGCCACAGCGCTTCAGGTGCCATGGCTGTTGCGCTACCGGTATCGTCTGGGATACGACATTCAATCTAACACCCCTAAGCCCATGGGTTACCGGCGGCACTCCGACTATTGGCGGTGGCAGCATCACGCATACCAACGGAGTCCTCGCACATCCATACGTGCAAAGCGAGTGGCAAGAAGGCATCGTTGAGATCAATGCTTGTCAAACCCCGGGTGACCATAGTCGAGCCTCGGAGAGGGATCCTAGTTGGACCGGTGGCTATGACTGCGCATGCAGCCCAGATGGGGAGCCCCACTCAGATAACTGCAAGAGTGCGGAGTGATAAATGTCTAGAGCAAAATCACAGTTTCCTGTTAAGCCCACAATAGTTATTGACACAAGAGAGAAACTGGCCAATCGATTGTTTTCTGTTAATCTACAAGGTGATGATCAGGTTGCTGCTTATATTCAGCAGAAGGTTGACGCCGGGGATTACACCATCTTGGAGATGCCTGATCTAGTTGTTATTGAGAAAAAGAAAGACGGCAAAGAACTCTACGGGAACTTCATCTTGAAGCCTGACGTATTCATGCGCGCTGTGGAGCGTATGCGCCAGTTCAAGCACAAATACATCATCATTCAGCAAACCTACGCCGAATTCCTAGATCCCAAGAAGTGGACCTTCATTGGAAGCACTCAGAGGCGATTCCAGGCTATGGCGGCTGTCGAAAGCTGGCTAATCTCACTATCCCAGAACGAGGACATTCATTTCTTGTTCACGGGACAGAAGCATGCCCCTCGGGCTGCGAAGAAGATTCTGATAAAGACATACGAATGGGAACGTAAACGATTGATGAAGAAAGCAAAGGAGCTAGATGATGCCGACTAATGATGTCAAGAAGACTAAGTGGTATACCGTCAAGCTGCGCTATAGAGGGCTTGTTTTTATCGTTACCTCATTTGGCACTGATCCAGATGATGTGGTGTCAAAGGTCAAGGCATCTTCTGAAGGCGATCAGGCTGAAATTCTGATGTGCAAGGAAGCCAGTGCAAATCACCGTCAATGACATTGAATCATCTCTAGCTGCCTATGACATCGATGTCCACGTAAGACCCACTCACGAAGTGTTTCCCAAGCGTGAGCTAGACATCAATCATTACAGTGTGGTTTGCGCCACGCAACAAGAACAATACCGGGTGTATCACTGGCTCCAATTTGCTCGTCCTCTATTTAAGGACTTCGACGCATGGGCTGTGCTAATCACCGCAATCGAATCAGACGGAACACCACTATGAGTAACCCGCTATCAAATGCTCAGCTAAAGAGCTTTCGAGATAAGATCCTAGACCTGACCAACAAGGAGTTGGAGATCCGCGCTCAGATTAAACGCCAGTATGACCAGTTAGTTCTAGATGCCGGTGACAACGAAACAGCCTTGAGGCACGCGAGACAAGCGTTCTATCACGTCCAGAAGACCCGTGACGCAAGGCGTATGGAGGAGGTAATGGAGTTTCATCCCTTCTTCGGGGCTAGCGTTCTTAGCTCCTCTTGGTATCAGTCCGGAACTGGAGAAGAAGACCTAGAGGAAGACGAGGAGGAAGACGATGACCGTATTATCTAAGGCTTGTGGTGTTGGTCATAATCAATATCTTCAAGCATCTTGGGATAAGTTCTGATGAATGTCTTCCCTTATGTGGTTGATTCGCGTGGGTATCGGCATACTGATGAAACGAAGGCAAAAATAAGTGCGAGTCACATGGGTAAGAAGTTTTCGGAGGCTTCTAGCACTTAGTATTCCACAGGCTGACATAGCATCTCGATTTGGAGTTTCTCGCTATGTTGTTACAGATATTAAACGCGGTCGTAGTTGGAGTTATATTAAATGACAGTCATACAAGAAGTAGTTACAGACACGAAGGCTATTGAGGAGTCGCTTTATATCCATGATAAGAAGCAGTATCCTTACATAGTAAACAGAGTGAGTGATATTTCGCTCACTAAGTTTGTAGAACTCACCATGAGAAATCAGTTTGGAGATCCGTTACGTCTATTGCCATTCCAGAGCGTTATGCTCCACGCGATATGGCATAAAAAATTTCCTATGGTTCTCGCCTGCCGTGGAGCGGGTAAGACGTTCATGCTCGCAGTGTTCTGCTTGTTGAAATGTCTTCTGGTGCCTGGAACGAAGGTAGTAATCGTTTCTGGTGGTTTCCGTCAGGCGAAGTTCACCTTCCAATACATCGACACCCTGGTGAAGGCATCCCCTATCCTCCAGGAAACGATTCGAAAGTTCCATCCTGGTAACGACTTCGGTGTGAAGT
>Ga0222691_1000410_pt1 | contig 15566 bp, 11 predicted proteins | sample AntAcemetage1237_FD_179839 | JGI IMG/M metagenome (GOLD analysis project Ga0222691, IMG submission 179839) | Saline water microbial communities from Ace Lake, Antarctica - #1237 | ecosystem: Environmental > Aquatic > Non-marine Saline and Alkaline > Saline | place: Antarctica: Ace Lake... | reverse complement strand
TGCTTGAAAAAAATCCCAAACTCGGAGAGAAGCTCAAAATTACTGGAGGTGGACGATGTAATATTACCAACGACGAATCAGACCTCCGAAAATTTCTAGCAGTATACAAAGATGCGGAGAAATTTTTGTACTCTTCTTTTTCTCAATTTGACAAAAATAGCACTATTGAATTTTTTGAAAAGCTGGGACTTCCTATTGTTGTTCAGGCTCGAAAACGATGCTTTCCAAAAACGGAAAAGGCGCTCGATGTCTACAAGGTTTTTGAGAAATTTCTCAGAAAACAAAAAGTAACAGTCAAGACAAATTCTCCAGTTTCTAAAATTGTACGACGAGCTGACGATATTGTTGGTGTTCAGGTTGGTGAACATATGTACACCGCAGAATCCTACGTAATTGCTACGGGTGGTATTTCTCATCCGGAAACAGGATCAACGGGGGATGGTTTCAATTGGGTTCGAAAGCTTGGTCACACAATCAAAAAGCCAAACCCTAATATTGTTCCACTTCGAGTCAAAGAAGAATGGGTAAAAAATCTTTCGGGAGTTTCTCTTTCTTTTATGAAAATTTATTTTTATCTCGATGGAAAGCGACAATTTGATAGACTTGGAAAAGTACTCTTTACGCATTTTGGTTTGTCTGGGCCGCTTATCTTAAACTCAGCATACGAAGTAATTCAAATTTTGGAAAAGGGAGAAGTGACATGTCTTATTGACGCCTACCCTGATACAAACCACGGAGCTTTGGAGAAAAAAATCCTCTCTATTTTCAATACAAATAAAAATAAAACTTTAAAAAATGTCATGTCAGATATTGCGCCCGAAGGTTTATCTGAAGCTGTTTTGTCTGAAACTGGTGTTGATAGGGAAGTCAAAGTTCATAGTGTGAGCAAGGAAGACAGAAAGAAAATCGTTCAATTCCTCAAAGCAATGCCGCTGACTATTGATGGAATATTAGGATACGACAAAGCTGTTGTGTCAGACGGTGGTGTGATTTTGGACGAGGTAAATACAAAAGACTTTCGTTCAAAGATATATCCAAATTTATTTTTCACAGGAGATATGCTCAATATCAATCGACCTTCGGGAGGGTATTCGCTTCAGTTGTGTTGGACTACAGCCTATGTTGTAGGGAAAAATGCATAAGTAGAAAAACCAGCGAACCTCGCTGGTTTTTTGTTACATCTTGCAAAAGAGGTTGTTTTTTTGACAAAAGACCTGTAAGATAGCGAAGTTATGGAAATTCGAAACATCGCTATTATTGCTCACGTGGACCACGGTAAAACAACGCTCACTGACGCTATTTTGGAACAAACAAATATGGTTTCTTCGGGAATCTCAATGGACTCAAACGATATTGAAAAAGAGCGTGGTATTACTATTTATTCTAAAAACACCTCTGTTTTTTATAAAGATACAAAAATCAACATTTTGGATACTCCAGGTCACGCCGACTTTGGATCTGAGGTTGAACGAGTGCTTCGGTCTATCGACTCGGTGCTTTTGGTGGTGGATGCTGCAGAGGGCCCAATGCCCCAAACAAAATTCGTTTTGAAAAAATCTCTTGAGCTTGGACTCAAGCCTATTCTTGTTTTGAACAAAATTGACAAACCCGCATCTGATGTTGAGTGGGCGCATGAGGCTGTGTACGAACTTTTCCTTGATCTCGGAGCTACAGACGAACAACTTAATTTTGAAACAATCTACGCAATTGGACGAGACGCTGTTGCTAAGCGAAGTATGGATGATGAATTCAAAGATTTGTCACCACTTCTTGACCTTGTTCTTGAAAAAGTTGATCCGGCTTCTGGTGACAATTTGAAAGACAAATCTCTTCAAGCGCAAGTATTTAACTTGGCTTATGATAACTTCCTAGGAAGAATGGGTATTTGTCGTCTCTATGAGGGTGTGATTAAAAATGGGCAACAACTTACTTTTAAGAACGAAGAAGGAAAATCATACAAAGGAAAAATTTCAAAACTCTTCACTTTTGAAGGACTTGAGAAAAAAGAAGTTGCCGAAGCTTACGCTGGAGATATTGTGATGATCGCTGGTGTTCCAGAAATTTATATTGGAGAAACTCTTGTAACAGAAGATTCAACAGAAACACTACCTGCGATTGCCGTGGATGAACCAACAATCTCATTTAAGATGTTTGTTAACGATTCTCCTTTTGCAGGAAAATCTGGAAAATTTTTAACGTCTCGACAAATTCGAGAGCGACTTGAAAAGGAGCTCGAGATCAACGTGGGACTGAAAGTTGATTTTTCTGAACAGTCTCGATTTACTGTCTATGGACGTGGGGAACTCCACCTTGCTGTTTTGATTGAAAATATGCGACGAGAAGGTTTTGAGCTTGCGGTGTCTACTCCGGAGGTAATTATCAAAGATGTTGACGGTGTGAAGTCAGAGCCTTTTGAAGAAGCAACAATTCTTGTTCCTGATGAATCATCAAGTTCTGTGATTGATAAATTTGGAAAACGAAGAGGGATGATGAGTTACATGAATTCGGAAAACGGAACAACAAAAATGATTTTTGAAATTCCTACTCGAGGCCTTTTGGGATACCGAAACGAATTTGTTGTTGATACAAAAGGAGAGGGAATCCTCACTACATCATTTGCAGGATTCAAGCCGTATGCTGGAACTGTTATCAAAACTGAACTTGGTTCAATGGTTGCGATGGCTGCAGGTAAAGCGCTCGCTTTCTCTTTGGCAAATCTTCAGACTAGGGGGACTTTGTATATTCCAATCAACACAGAAGTGTACGAAGGAATGGTAATCGGTAATACTGTTAAGGGTGAAGACATGATGGTAAACCCAACAAAAGGAAAGCAGCTTACCAATATGCGAGCTTCTGGAACAGATGAAGCAATCAAAGTTATTCCACCACTTGACCTTACACTCGAGAAAGCCTTGGGACTTATGCGAGAAGATGAATATCTTGAGGTGACTCCAGATGCAATCCGTCTTCGAAAGGCACTGCTTAAAGAAGCTGACAGAAAACGTACAGGGAAGAAATAAAAAAAACAGCTCTCATGAGCTGTTTTTTTGTTGGAGTAATGAGATTAATGATTTGGTGTTTTGGAGCATTTTGCGAAGGCGTGTATTTGGATCAAGATCTTTCCAGGTTTCGTAGTTTGATTTAAATTTAGCTACAAAAAATTTGTACTTTTCAGGGATTTCACTTGTCTGGCCGAGTGCTGCTTTTTCTAGAAAAGAAAATATCTTGTTGCAACTACCTGCATATTTTTTAGACCCGCCTTCTTCATGATAAAGTTCACATGAAATTTCATTGAGTAAATCTAGATTTTTCATAAACGTGGTTTTTCTAAACAGTACTATATTGAAAGTATTTACACAAGAAGCTCTTAAAACTTCATGCTACAATTATCAGGTATATGTCACTCTTTGGTGAACTCAGTATCATAATAGGTGTTGCCTTTGTCGTTTCAATTATCATGACAATGCTTCGGCAGCCCCTGATCATTGGCCATATTATTACTGGTCTTATTGTCGGTCCGATTATTGCTGGGTCTGTGTCTCCAGAAACATTTACTCTTTTTTCACAAATTGGAATTGCGATACTTTTGTTTACGGTGGGTCTCAACCTAAGCCCAAAAACAATTCGAGAGTTTGGATCAGTTTCTTTGATTACTGGTATTAGTCAGGTTCTAATTACCTCAGGTGCAGGGTATTTCCTTGCAAAAGCACTTGGTTTTTCTCCTTTGACCTCGGCCTACATGGCTGTTGGGTTGGCTTTTAGTAGTACTATCATAATCTTAAAGCTTATTTCAGACAGGGGTGACATGGAAACACTCTATGGAAAAATAGCGGTTGGTTTTCTTTTGGTCCAGGATTTTATTGCCATTGCTATTTTGTTTGCCTTACCTATCCTTGCAAGTGCCAATGCTTCGTGGACGGCGGTTGGTTCCGCAACACTCCAAGGTCTAGGACTTGCTATTGGAGTTCTTGCTATTGGATTTTATATTCTTCCAAAGATTAATACATTTATTTCTCGAAGCAATGAAATGCTTTTCCTTTTTGCTACTGTGTGGGGGATTGGAATCGCAAGTTTGTTCACCCTTGCTGGATTTTCAATCGAGATTGGTGCTTTGATTGCAGGTATTTCACTTTCTACACTTCCATCTCGATACGAGATTCATTCTCGAATGTCTCCACTTCGAGATTTTTTCATTGTTATTTTCTTTATCTTACTTGGAACTCATATGACTTTTGGAGACATTCAAGCCTTGCTTCCAAAAGCACTTGCTTTGTCCGCTCTCGTACTTATTGGAAACCCCCTTATTCTTATGACTATTATGAAATTTTTGGGATACAAGAAAAGGACAAGTTTACAAACAGGTTTTACGGTTGCTCAAATTAGTGAGTTCTCTTTGATTTTGATGGCACTTGGGTTAAGTTACGGCCATGTTACTCAGGATGCTGTTGCTTTGGTTACCATGGTTGGGATTATTACAATTTTTGGTTCTACTTATCTTATTTTGTATTCAGATACTATATACAAATGGCTTGAGCCATACCTTGGTATTTTTGAAAGAAAAAATGCACAAGAACATCAAATACATCACCGTCGTTACTCAACTATTATTTTTGGGGGGAATAGAATCGGACAAGATTTTATAGAAAGTTTCAAAGGCACAGACCGAAGTTTCCTTGTTGTTGATCACAATCCAGAGCTTGTGCAGCGCCTTGAGTCAGAAGGTGTGGATGTTATGTATGGCGACGCAACAAACCTGGACTTTCTTGATTCTATTGATATGTCAAAAACAAATCTTGTGGTTTCTACAATTCCAAATCCTGAGGCAAATATTTTGATCAAAGATACGATCAAGGCCATCCATCCACGAGCTACTGTTATGGTTGTTTCCCATAAGGTTGACGAGGCCTTGGCTCACTATGATCAGGGTGTGGACTATGTAATACTTCCTCATTTCTTAGGAGGGCAGTACGCTGCTCAGCTTGTAGTGAAGCTTCATGAGGATCCTCACAAACGAATGCAGGTGCGCGATTCGCATATTCGAAAACTTCAAAAACGAAAAGAGATGGGGCACGAACACCCAAAACAATAAAAAAAGCAGTCTCAAGTGAGACTGCTTTTAAATTGTAGATTTAAATTTTTAAGATTTTCTATTTTTTCTTTTTCTATAAAAGTAAAAAAATCTTTCAAAGGTTTGATTGTGGCTTTGATTAAAAATGCAAGCCGGGTAACTTCTTCATTTTCTGTGTCTCTAGTTAAGATTACAATTGAAGCTTTTGTTTGTTTAATTTTGTTTTTACATAGATGTTCCAGTGCTCTAAATTGTGGGTTTTCTAAGTTTGCAACAATATAAACAACAGCTCTTTTTGAATCAATTTTTTTTAGAAAATCAATAAGATTATTTCTATCGTCAAGTAGAGCGTGCAAATCTTTACCTTCATATCGATAATCTTCTTTTACATAGAGAACATTAACTCCATCGTTGATTCCACTTTTGCTTGGTTCATATGTTGGTTCAAGAGAAAGTAAATATCGTTTCTCCCAAATTGATCTGAACAAGGAAAAGGGCACCAATTTTTTTACGAGGCCAAAGAAGGCTTTTGTGTTTTTCATAACGAACGTGTTTGGGGTTCTATATGACTATACTGATATTAGTAAACTTGTCAAGCTGACCCCTAATATTTTGTTTTGTGATATAGTACATTGGTAATTAAAAAGAGATAGTAACCCCCTAGGACTCCTAGTGGGGTCAAAAATCGTATGGCAAACAAAAAACAAGATACTGAAAAAAAAATAATAGTTAAAGGTGCTCGAACACATAATTTGAAAGATATTACAGTTGAGATGCCTCGAGACAAGATGGTTGTGGTTACGGGACTTTCAGGGTCAGGAAAGTCTTCTCTGGCCTTTGATACTATTTTTGCTGAAGGTCAACGTCGATATGTTGAATCTCTTTCTGCCTATGCTCGGCAATTTTTGGGACAGATGCCCAAGCCAGACTTGGACGAAATCTCTGGGCTTTCTCCTGCTATTTCAATAGATCAAAAAACTCGGTCAAACAACCCGCGTTCTACTGTGGCAACTATTACAGAAATTTATGATTATCTTCGTGTCCTCTACGCACGTATTGGGCGACCGTATTCGCCAATATCCGGAAAAGAAGTAAAGAAACTTTCCAACCAAGAAATTATGGACTTTATCAAAAAACAAGTTCACGAAATTGCAGAACGAGGAAACAAAAAGAATGTCATGGGTGCTGAATTTGACGATACTCAAATTCGTATTTATGCGCCTGTTGTCCGTGGAAGAAAGGGTGAGTACTACCAAATGCTCTATGATTATCTCGGGAAAGGCTATGCAGAAATTCGTCTTGATGGGCGAGTAAAGAAACTTCGTGATCAAATAACAATGACAAAAACAAAAAAACACGACATCGACTTACTTGTTGATACGCTTGCTGTTCATGAACTTGCGGACAATACAGAAGATTTTGATATGCGTCTTGGGGAAGCTGTCGAAAAGGCGATAAGTGAAGCGGAAGGTTTTATTCGGATTGTTGTTGGTGAGCCTGATGTTAAGGTTCAAGAAAAAATAGGCGGGGAAGTAGAAGAGACATTCCTGTCTGCAAAACTTGTTTCTCCAGAAGATGGGTACACTTTTCCAGAAGTTGAACCTCGTCTCTTTTCTTTTAACTCGCCTTATGGAGCGTGTCCTGCATGTAATGGCCTTGGAACAAAAAATCTTTACGGAGATGAGCCTTGTGATACTTGTAAGGGCGCAAGACTTCGTGAAGAAGCTTTGAATATTTTCTTGGGACCCAAAGAAGCTGGAGAGATGAGCATTTTAAAATTTACATCTTTGTCTGTTCAAGAAGCATTTGAATTTGTTCAATCTGTTAAGCTTACAGAAAAAGAACGTGAAATTGCAAAAGTAATCATTCGTGAAATTGAAGATAGACTTACTTTTATGCTTAATGTTGGTTTGGATTATCTTACGTTGAATCGAAAAGCAAACACCTTGTCAGGTGGTGAATCCCAGCGTATTCGACTGGCGAGTCAGTTGGGGAGTCGTCTTGTTGGAGCTATGTATGTTTTGGACGAACCAACCATTGGTCTTCATCAACGAGACAACGACAAACTCATCGACACACTTCTTGAGCTTCGAGATTTGGGAAATACAGTAATTGTGGTTGAGCATGATGAGGATACTCTGTACGCAGCTGATTATATTGTTGACATTGGTCCCGGGGCTGGGGTCCACGGTGGAAATGTTGTTGCGTCGGGTTATATTGACGAACTTCTCTCAAAAGCAAAACTAACTGGTGGTGCAGAAAAATCTCGAACACTTCAATATCTTCGAGGAGAGGCTTTTATTGAAATGCCCGAAACACGTCGTACAACAGATAAGGGATGGATTGAGGTGAAAGGCGCTACAGTAAACAATATTGAAAATCAAAACTTTAAAATACCACTTGGAAGAATGACAGGAATTACGGGTGTTTCAGGATCAGGAAAGTCTTCTTTCATGTATGATGTTTTATACAAAAATATACAAGCACGCTTTGATAGAAAGTATCGTTCAAATAAAGTTTTTAATTGTTCGGAAATACAAGGTTTGGATTTATTAAATAGAGCGATACTTATCAACCAAAGTCCGATTGGGAGAACTCCACGATCCAACATTGCAACATATACAGGTGCGTGGACACATATTCGAGATATGTTTGCAGAAACAGCTGAAGCAAAATTGCGTGGCTGGAAGTCGAGTCGGTTTTCTTTTAATGTGAAAGGTGGTCGTTGCGAAGCCTGTGAAGGAAAGGGGGTTATTGCTGTTGAAATGCACTTTCTTCCAACTGTCTATGTAACGTGTGATGTTTGTGAGAGTCAGCGATTTGAAAAAGAAACACTCAAAGTTCACTACAAAGGCAAAGCAATTTATGATGTGCTTGAGATGACTGTTGAAGAAGGTGTTGAATTTTTTCAAGACATTCCTGCAATTTATGACAGACTAAAAACGCTTGAAGACGTAGGGCTTGGATACATCAAGCTTGGTCAACCAGCAACGACACTCTCAGGTGGGGAGGCTCAACGAGTAAAAATTGCTTCAGAGCTATACCGGCCGTTTGTAGAGAAAGGTTTGTACTTGCTGGACGAGCCAACTGTAGGGCTTCACTATGATGATGTTGCAAACTTAATTCAAGTTTTGCAAAAACTTCTAGCAAAAGGAAATTCTATTGTTGTAATTGAACACAATCTCGATCTTATTAAGACATGTGATTATTTGTTGGACATGGGCCCTGAAGGTGGAAGTGGGGGTGGGAAGTTGATTGCAAAGGGAACACCTGAAGAAGTTGCGAACAGTCCCAAGTCACATACTGGAAAGTATCTGAAAAAAACTATCGCAAAAACAAAAAAGGCAATGAAAGGAAAATAAAAAAGTGGCCCAGTGGGCCACTTGTTAGGTTATTGTGTATACACACAAACCAGCTCTTTCATTAAATATCCCTAAAAATACTCTTTCTTTCAATATTCCAGACTTGAGCATTTTTTCGATGTATATTTTCCTGAGCAATTTGAAACTTGCTTTATCGTTCAGTGTTTTATTTACAAATTGAGCAAACTCAATTTGGGTAAATTCTGCGCCTAGGATTTTTTCCTTACAAATGTTTTCTAACATAACTGACTCTTTCTTCTTGAATATTATTTGTGCCTTTATTATAAAAGCAATAATAACTATAGCAAATAGAGTTATTGCTAAAATTGCAGGAAAATTGTTTAAGATTTGTTCCATTGTTTTAAATTAAAGAGGTTTAATCACTAGAATCCTTATTTTGATACTTTTGTCAATATTTGTATTTTTTTTGGTATACTAATAGTTATATGGATCAAAATACTACACCAAACAATCAAGGTACCCAGCCTATCGCTCCTTATCAGCAAATTCCGAAGCGGGATAATTTGATACAAGAAAACCCAACTCTCCAAAATCCTCAAACTCCAAAACCTCCTCGAAAATCAAAAGGTTTGGGCAAGGCTTTGCTCTTGGTTTTTGGGGTTGTTGTTATTATCGCCGCTATATATCTTGTGGGTACTTCATATCTTGAATCTCAATTTTTCTCTTCTCCTGAAGTGGTGGAAGAGTTAGGAAATCCTAGTTCTGGTGAGAATATTCCTGTTGCAAACACAACTCAACAACAGTCTCAAGAAGATGTTGTTGTGGATTGTCCCAACCTTGGTGTCGAAATCAAACAGCCTAACACCAATCAGGTTTTCTCTGTTGGGCAAACAATATCTTTAGATTGGGATTTGTGTGGGATAAATCCTGACCTTGTGGACGCTGTTGCGATTGATTATTTTGCTAGCGAGACAGCTGAGTTTGGAGGTTCTGTGTTAGGAAGTGTAAATATTTTTTGTACTGAGAGTGTTGAAATTAAAGATTCAACAACTCTACAATGGACTATTCCACCCTATGTAGAATCTGGAACAGGTAATTGTCTGACGCAAAAGGACGTTGATTTTAGTGATAACTATTTGTACAAACTTAGGATAGTGTACGCAAATCAGCAATACCAAGATTCAAGCGATGCATTTTTTAGTATTGACGCTTCTCAATTTGTGTATCAACCTCCAACATTTGATGAGTATTCTCTAGAGTCTGTTGCTGATTTTAGTCGTGCGTCTTCTGTTTCTGATACTGCTATCGATCCACTTAAAGAAATAATACAACTATCTTTTTTTGCGACACCTGCAACCTTTGCAAATTATTATCGTGACTATACTCTGGGTTGTGGCACAGGATGTCTTGTCGGACGTTTTCTTATAGATTTGCGTGATGGTGAAGTATATCAAACGCCGATGTCTAGCAATCAAAATATTTCTTCATTTAGATCTCGAACGAGTAGGCTTTTGATTCTTGAGCAATCCGATGACGAAACAATTGACTATCAATCAAAAGATGCAAGGGTAATGTGGTATGAGTTTTCTGAAGAGAAAAAAGATTTTACACTTCTTGATACAAAATTCTGTAACGTTGTTATTTCTGGAGACAGTAGGACCTACCAAGATTGTATTCAACCATAGTTATTAATATCTAAGAATAATATTTATATGAAAAATTTTTTACTAGTTGTCTTTGTTGTAATAATGTTTTTTATTCTTTGGTATTTTGTATCTCCTTTGTTTCTAAACAAAGAAGTAAATGATACTGCTCCTTCTATTTCACAAGGATCATATAACATTCCTGATGTTGTTATGTCTGATGATATTCCTGACGTCAAAAAAGATTTTTATATTTTGGCTCAAGGAGAATTTAGAGACGCTGACTCATCCCACAAAGGAAGTGGGACGGTTCTGGTATATGATGGACTGCTTCGTTTTGAGGATTTTACTGTAACTAACGGTCCTGATTTGAGGGTCTTGTTAGTAAAACATCCAAACCCTCAATCTGTGAATGATATTGAGGCTGGGTATGTTGAACTTGCAAAACTAAAGGGCAATATAGGAAATCAAAACTACGACATCCCGAGCGATATTAATTGGATGGACTACAGCAGTGTTGTGATTTATTGCAAACCATTCCGTGTGATATTTAGCATTGCGTCGTTGCGGTAATTTTATAATTTCGGCATACTGAGCATTATGAAGGCTTCAGACCTTACAAAAAATAAACTTCCTGATAATCCTGGTATATATCAATTTAAGGATGAGTCTGGAAATATTTTATACATTGGGAAAGCAACAAATCTTCGTGATCGAGTTCGAAGTTATTTTGGTGATGATTTGATTGCTCAGAGGGGCCAGAGACTTGTCGACATGGTTGCAAAGTCTGTGAAAATTGATTGGATAGAAACAGATTCTGTTTTGGAAGCGCTTATTTTGGAGGCAAATCTCATCAACCTTCATCAACCTAAGTACAATGCTCTAGGAAAAGACAATAAAAGTTTCTATTATGTTGTAATTACAAAAGAAGATTTCCCACGAGTTCTTATTCTTCGTGGTAGGGATTTGGAAAAAAAACTTCTCAAAAAAGAACTCGCTATAAAAATACAATTCGGTCCTTTTCCATACGGAGGTCAACTAAAAGAAGCTTTGCGTATTGTTCGAAAAATCTTTCCTTTCAACGATAAAGATTCTAGTAAAAAAGATCAAATAGAATTTTATCGTCAAATCAAACTTGCGCCAAATCTTGAAAATTCAGAAATACAAAAACAATATCAAAATACTATCGATAATATTATTCTCTTTTTCAAGGGTAGTAAAAGCGTACTTCTCAAGAAACTTAAAGAAACAATGATGAGCCTTGCAAGTACTATGAAATTTGAACAAGCAAATGAGGTTAAAAAACAGATTTTTGCACTTGAGCATATTAAAGATGTTTCGCTTATAAAAAAAGAAAACATTTCAAAACGAATCACTGGCTTTCGCATTGAAGGTTACGATATTGCTCACATCTCAGGAACTAACATGGTTGGAGTAATGACAGTGATAGAGCAAGGGGAGCCAGCAAAAGACCAATATCGAAAATTTAACGTAAAAGGTTTTGATACCGCCAATGACGTTGGTGCGCTTGAAGAAATTTTTCGTCGTCGAATGGGGCACGTCGAATGGCCTTTTCCAGATTTGATTGTTGTTGATGGTGCTTTGCCACAAAAGTCACGAGTAGAAAAAGTTCTTAGGGAGATTGGAATTCGAATTCCCGTTGTTGCTTTGGTTAAAAATGAGAAACACAAACCAAAAGGTTTGTTGGGTCTAAAGAAATTTACCGAACAGTACAAAGATGAAATAATTTTAGTAAACGCAGAGTCTCATCGTTTTGCTTTAGATTTTCATAGAAAAAAACGTTCGAAATTGTAATCTTTCAACATATTGTTTTGCCTAATGCAATGTATAATAAAACTATGTTAGACAATACAACTTCATCTTTGAGTGATTTGTTTGCGGGGAGAACTCGTGTGGGTATTATCCGTGGTGGACAAACTCCTGAATACGAACTATCTCTCAAGACCGGTGCAGAAATATTACGCCGACTTCAAAATAAACATTCATACGATGCTCATGATGTTGTTATTGATCGCAATGGATCCTGGTTTGTGGATGGCAAGGAAATACATGAAGACACTTTGTCAAAATATATTGATCTAGCTTGGATTGCTGTACATGGTGACGCTGGTGGTGTTGCTCGAAAACTTGAAGAACTTGATATTCCGTATCTTGGTTCTGACTCTATCACTTCGGAGCTTACCTATCACAGAGGAAGAGCAAAGCAACGAATGAAGGATCTTGGTTTGCAAACTCCAGAATATATTGAGCTCAACAATATGTATACAGGCGATATGGAAGATGATGACCGGGAAGGTTTTGCTCAGGATAGGGCTATGGAAGTTTTTGGAAATTTGCCAGGGCCGTGGGTGATTAAGCCGATTGCTTTCTCTGCTCGGTTCCATACCTACTTAGCAAAAACATTTCCAGAACTTATTACAGCTTTGAAAATAATCTCAATGGATGTTGATGATGTTTTGGTAGAGGAGTACATTGATGGGCGAGAATTTGTTTCGGGAATTATTCCAGAGTTCAGAGGACAAGACAAGTATGTTATTCCTCCTCATGAAATACAACACGACAAAGAACTCTTCACTCACCAAACTGGTCGTGTTGGAGATTTCACTATGGTTCCAGCAAGCCGCATGTCAAACAAAATTAAAGATATCTTGCAAGAATTGTCACAAGAATTACATCAAGATTTCAATTTGGATGACACGGGTGTTTTCCATTTTATACTGTCTCCAAAGGGAGTATATGTAATAAGTTTGCAAGATGGTCCCGAGCTTCATGAGCATGCGCCTTTGTACAAAAGTCTTGATCATGTTGGGTCAAACTCTGATGAGTTTATCCATTCTCGAATCGCACGACTTTTGAAGAAAAAGAAATAAAAAAAACGTTGCAATTAGCAACGTTCCACTTTTTTGGTTTCTGAAGATTGATGTATGTTTCTTCCTATATCTTGAAGTTCCTCGATTTCTTTTTTAGAGAAAAAAAGAACAGGGTACGCGCGGCTGTCTGAAACATGAATTGCATTTATTTGAAAGTTTAGCGCTTTGACACATCTGTAACAGATGATTTGGTCACATTCTGACCGTGGGTGACTTCCTTTTTTTTTGATCGTACCCAAGTATGCAACAGTTAGTAAATGGTTCTATCGAAGATTCGCAACGTTGGCATGAGCCAGGTAAATTTCTTCTATTTTTTTGCTTTTTGCAAAATAATCTTAACAAGAAAGGTGTTTTCATAGAGCGTAGTTTTTGTTTGTTTTTACTATAAAGCTAAATATACATACACGCAAGTTTTAAATACGCCTGACAGGACTCGTTCTCGCAACAAAGTTGCTGCGAAATCCTCGATACATATACTACATTTCATTTCGTTATGTATCGGGGGCCAAAGGTTCTCGTCCTGCTAGAATTCCAAGAATAAAAAAAGAACCAGCACGAAGCTGATTCTTTTTTTATTGGTGGACCTGACAGGACTCGAACCTGCCACCTCCCGCGTGCAAGGCGGGCGCTCTAGCCAGATGAGCTACAGGCCCCTAAAAGGGGTAACGACAATTATTATACATGGAATACAGAGGTTTGCAACAGGGAAAGTTTTGGTGTATATTCAAAACAAGCAGGACGTGATGTCACGTTCTTTAAACAAACAATAGTATGGAAGACAATTTTCAAGATGATGGTTTTTATGAATCTTTTGACACAAGAATCCGAGATGGATTTATGATGTTGGAAGGCGAAGCTGATGAGTTTGACCCTTACAATGGTTATAGTGCTCACAATTTTGTTGTTTTGTAAAAATGAAAAGCTATTAGATTCTTTAGACATGTTTGACTGCAAACGATTACTAAATTTCTAATGCCTTAGCCGCTTTGTTTGAGAGTGTTGATTTTTTTACCTCTACAATAAAGCTTATATCTTGAATATCTTTCAATGCCGTTATGGAACTGCCACCTTTTGGGTGGTTTTTTGTTTTGTTTGACATAGTTGTCTAGGAGAGTAATATGGGGTCCAATACATTGAATTGCTCTTTATAAAAGAATATTGAATATATTTATTAAACTAACGAAATATAATCACATGAAGCGATATTTAAATTTTTTACGTGGCTCGGCTACGGTATCGCTTGTGGTACTGTATTCGTTTGTTACGTTCTTTGTGCCTTTTTCTGCGGCCGCAGAAGAAGCGACTCGAGAGGTTATTGTTACAGATCCTGTTGCTATCAACGCGTCTGCAGTAAAACCTGTTGAGAAACTTCCAGAGATTCTGGCACAGGAATCTCAAAAAGAAGAGGTTGTTGAAGATAATAACCTAGAACAAATTATTGAAGTTGAAGAAGTGGCGCACGATGTTGCTGTGGAGGAAATTCCAGTAACTGAGACTGAGAACCCTTCAAATTATTCTCGTGAAATTACCTCTGAATTACTTGGTGCAACAATTCCTGTTGTTGAGTCAGAAATACCAGAATGTCAATCGGGACAAGTGTACGTGAATTTAGAAATTCCAGACACTCTTGTTGCACGGCTTGGGGATAATACACAAATATTTTCTGGAGACTGGTTTCCGGTTATTTATAATGACGGGGAAACTTTCGGAGAAAATATTTCGGGTATTGACGATCCTTACGATATTGCTGTTCTGCGACAAGGTACGGCTGTGAGAGTATTTGTATCAAGTAGTGTGCCTGACTATATAACACTTGCCTCCGAAATAGCGGGCTCAATTGAGTTTGTCGGCGGTAAAGATGTTGGCACTTCTCCCGTATCGGGAGGTGATGGTTATGGTATATTTGTTCAAATTGAAGAAACTGAATGTCTTGTAGATCCATGCAATTACGATTTCAACAAAGATGGAATTATTGACGGGGAAGATGTTGCTTTGCTTACATCGGCATTCTCTTCAGCAGATTCTGCTGACTTGGATATCTACGATATCAAAAGTGATGGAATTATTGATACTGGAGATCTTGCTATCTTGTTACCATATGTGGGAACATCAGGTTGTTTACATCTGTGTGACGCTACAAACAGTCCAGAAATCACCGCTGTTGAATCTACTGTAACTATCCAAGACGACGAAGGTCTTACTGTTGACGAAGTGATTGCACTATTCGGAATCACTGTTACAGATTTGGATGGGGAAGGTGTTGTGACTTTTGTTCACAATCTTTCTGCTGACAGTCTTACTGTTGAAGGAACATACACAATTACTATTACCGCAACAGACAACGAAGATTGTTTGGATGAACTACAAGTGACTCTTGTTGTTGAACATGAAGGAGGAAACAATAACGATTGTCCTGCATCGGAAAGTCCAGAAATCACTGTTGCTGAGTCTACTGTAACTATCCAAGACGACGAAGGTCTTACTGTTGACGAAGTGATTGCACTATTCGGAATTACTGTTACAGATTTGGATGGGGAAGGTGTTGTGACTTTTGTTCACAATCTTTCTGCTGACAGTCTTACTGTTGAAGGAACATACACAATTACTATTACCGCAACAGACAACGAAGATTGTTTGGATG
>Ga0222691_1000401_pt1 | contig 15759 bp, 36 predicted proteins | sample AntAcemetage1237_FD_179839 | JGI IMG/M metagenome (GOLD analysis project Ga0222691, IMG submission 179839) | Saline water microbial communities from Ace Lake, Antarctica - #1237 | ecosystem: Environmental > Aquatic > Non-marine Saline and Alkaline > Saline | place: Antarctica: Ace Lake... | reverse complement strand
CTGATTTTGTTGAAAGCATCATAATAAATCACATACGCCAATTTATTAGTAAATGTATCCTCTCGGTGTTGGAATCCTGCTCGACACTTTTCTGGTATAAACACTTTACTTTTTGCCATTGGAATTTCCTTATAAAAAATCTTGATATTTGTTATAAACCAAAATCTTATTGTTAATTTTTATGTATTTCATTTAATACATAATAAAAGTCTTGTAACAGATATAATATGAACGATAAAGATATAAACAGTATGAAAAACACTATCAGCGGTATGGTGTTACATTCAATATGGAAAGATGTGGTTAAAAGATACCCTAGATTATCAAGACAATCTGAATATTTTAGCGAAGAAGATATTATATCTGGTATTGTCTCACACCGTCTTATAATATTTATTCCAAAAAGTTTGCCAGAGGCTGAAATGGGAGTTTTTTTAAATAAATCAGAATGGCCACAATTAAGCATATTATTATATGATGACCCGCAGTTGTTAAATGCTTATGACTTTATTAAGATTAATAAATTCGAAACGAGTAATAAAAAAGCTAGTAGTGAACTTATTAAAACTATTAAATTATCTGAACCAGATTGTTTTAAAATCGTTATAAAAGAAATGAAGAGATTAATACATGAGTTTGGATATCGACATTGAAATGGAATCAAAAGTACGCAGAGGTGTCATATTAAAAATCTTTATTACTTTATTAAAACACTCAGGATCACATAGGTATACGTAATGTCATACTTGTATGTTCAATCATTATGTAATCAGCATCAGTTCCAATAGCCATTTGTGATTCAGTTCTTTTCTGATTTAACAACAGCATTTCTTATACTTACAAATATATCAACGATTATTAAAACATCGCACTCAGAGACAGATGCAAAGAGTTTAATGTTCAAAGTCCAGATTTTAATACGATTTTTTAGTTGATCAATCATGACATTAATTTTATCCTTACGTGATTCTTTATTAAAGTATGCTAGCAAGACAGATAATGTTACCAAATTAAATAAATATAGTCATGATAAAGCATCTGTGATAATAGAAAGCTTTTCCAAGCATGCTTTAGAATATAAGATCTATGAGATCAACATGGAATTGCTTGGGCATTTTTTACATATTAATAAGAAAATGACGTATTATGAAACACAGGAAAAAACATCATTAGATAGTTATGGTTTTTGGTATGTTAGTCACTTAAAAGAATCTAAACAGTCCTTCGATATTAATAAACCAGATAGTGTTGATGATTTTATCGGCTTTTCTTTAAGCGATGAATAGATGATAAAACATACAGTATGGTTTCTAAATTAATAACAATAAATATGATGATAAGTATGCTGCAATATAGACTTTCATCATACACATTGGATATTAAAAACTTTAAAGATTATGGTTTAAAAATTCGTAAAAACAATAAGGCAATATTTGTTGTCGCGTATTACGCATGTGAGGATGCGTCGATGATGAATTTTAAGTTGTTGACAATAATTCAAATAACCATTTTAAAGAATTTGATTTAACAACACCAACAAGTATACAACAAATATTAAATTTCATATTGGGTTATATTGAAGACCCAGATTAACAATAGTATTTTAATTTGTAACACGAATTTAAATTAATCTCCGGTAGCGTAATGAATGATTCTAATGTGTATGATGCTGTGTCGAATGGGATATCTAATCAGCTTGGTATAGAATCAAGGAAAATAAAACATAATAAATTCTTATGGATAACAAATAGCCATAAGATACTTGTTATGTTTTTTGATGATTACATTCATATTGGTGGTAGAATAGCTTCACTTACGCCGGGCGGAAGAAAAATTGAAAAGTATTATTTAGGTGATCCTAAATTGTATTATAAAATAAAAAGATTACTATTTTGGATATATGAGGATGAAGATGACGATAATGACACATAAAATCTCAAGACCATCGACTAAAGTTATGGAAGAATTAAACGGATTGGGAATTTGCAAGATTGAAGACATTAATGAAAATGAAATTAGAGTTTCAATGTCAGAAGGTTGGAAAACACAGGCCACAGATCATTGCATGTATTCAAATATCGTTGATAACAAAGATCAAGTAAGAGCAACATATGCTCATAAAACAGCATATTGGGATGAATATTACAATATCTACACACAGAAAAAATATCGCAATGGTAATATTTCTCTTTATTTTTACGATGTTACACTATCAAACGATCCAATCCCATCGATCACAGACAGTAATAACAATATCATATGGCTTGGGAAACCTATTAAGGGTAAAAACGGTTGGATTCCAAGAAAAGATTGCCCATATGCACCAGATTATTGCGATATCGATCATAACGCAGATAGAGTGTTTTACTCACCGGCAACACATGCTGATATGATTTCAAGAAAGATGCTACAAGACCATGCCCCAGATAATCTTACATTAACAGCATACTTTGATAAACCAGCAAAATTCCCAAAGTCTGAAACAAAGTTTCCGGCTGGTAAAAAGCATATTGTAAAAATACAGACGTTTGTTAAAAAAACAATAGAAATAGCAAAAGATGATAAGATGAGTCGATCATTATTTGAAGATTTTTTTGACAATCGTGTGATTTATTCGCAACGTGGTGATGATTATGAGGCAACATCCTTGGAGTCAGAAGAACCGCGATTATTTACAATTATCGCCGCAAATAAAAAACAGGCAATTTCAAAATCTAAAAAAATCCTAAAAATTTTCAAACATTTTTCATCATCAGAAAAAACACTTGTCGTCATCAAAAACAACGATAACAATGTAACATATGAATATGAGATTTAAATGCGTGGCGAAACACTTGTTGCAGAACTGCAAAAAGCTATTCTTGACAAAATTGGTTTAGCATACTATTCTCCAGTATATCAAGTTGACGTTAATAGTTTCACTTTTGCAATTACTCCAAATTGTCGAAATAATATAACTGTAAACATCGAAGATTGCTTCATGGATATTAAAGTTGACCATTCAACTCGCAACATACATGGAGACAATAAACTAGCCGACAGATATCAAGCCCATTTAAGCGTTGCTAGTTGTATCCAGAATATGCTTAAGATTTCTGATCTTGCGGCTCGCAACATTAAAGCAAGCATGAAAAAACATGAACTAATAGCATTAAGCATTTTTGACAATGTTAAAAATTGTCTTCGAAATAACAAATCAAATCATTTTTCAATTAGGTATTATGGATATTGGGAATCCACAACTTCTGCTCAGTATATCCCAAAAATAATGGTTGATCATTTAAGCAACCCGCCACGTGATAATTATGAGTCCAAAAGAACTTTCATGTGTACTGTATCAAAAAATAGCATATCTATTGAACGAAAGCCACTCCCATACGCATGCTTTAGTGTCAAACAATTTAAAATGAACCGAATAACCAATATGGTGAGAAAATGGCAAAAAGAAGTGTCAAAGATGTGACATATCATGAATTAGAAAAAGTTAGCGAGGCCCCAAAAATTAAGTGTGTGCCAGAAAAACTTTTTGAACAAATATCTAGCCATCTAAGAAATGACTTATTATTAAAAAACATGATAACTCTTTACCCTATTGTCAAGTATTGTATGTATGAATATGATGGTATTCTAGGTCTTGTTATCACCATAGAGCATTTTTCCATAACAGTTGATGGTAGACTTATTAAACAAAAAGTATTCTCATTATCTGAGCCCGATGCTATAAAATCGGCGATCAATTATATTAACAATAATATATGCACACAAGGAAAATTATGAAACCTTACACGGAAAAAATGGTCCAAACAGTTTTAGCTGTTACTCTTATATCAATTATGCATGTTTGGGGTGGGTATATCAATAATAGTATAACATATTTTAAACACCACAGAAAACACTACACGCAAGATATAAAAGAATATGGTAATGTCATTTCTGTGGTACCAACACAACAGGGTGGATATTTTGTAACTTGCGAGAAATCTGTTTTTACAACCAAAGACCAGTATATTGATATACCATTAAATATGGATTGTAAAATGATTTTTAGAAAAGACGGTAAAAAACTTGCCGAATTTTATAATGGTCAATCAGTTTGGTGTCATTAAAATGACTTTAAATCATAGAACCGACTTGCAAATGATGATATCACAAGATTTATTAGATCTTGTTGATAAGAAATATCCACGATGTAGTAGAAGTTATAGCAATGATGTTATTATTGTCAGCGTCTACGATACAAAACCACCTTATGTATCTTCTCAACAAGATAATTTTGATATCCGAATTTTACACCATAAACTGATCATCAAAGTTTATAGTTCAAATTCTTTTGTTGATGGCATATTTCATTTTGCTGATCCAAAATTTCCTCAAAATGTTTATAAGCATTTGGACTTAGCATGACAAGAAGAAATGTGACTAAAATAATTGTCGGATTACCTGAAAATATTATCATTAGACATATTATTAAAGAACTAAGAAAACATCAAAAGATTGCTTGTAATATATGGCAGGCAAATGAATATAGGAGTGGGTCAGCAATTATCACGAATAATAAAAAACGTAAACGAGTATTTATTTCGGTCGAAAAAGAACGTATTTTTACTTGTGACATTGATTGTGATCAGCTATTTCCTTATTCTAAAGATATCAAAACAGAGCATCTTTTAAATGATCCAAATTGTATTCAAGAAGTGCTTAAATCTCTTAGAAAGGGATTGACTCTCAAAAGGCGTAAAAGGTGTAAAATTGCCAAACAATAGTAGAGCAATTAATGAGAGTATTGCTAAAAAAATAACTGACAGATACAATGTGTGCATAGACATCAAGCACCCAAGTTACTATAATGATGGTATTCTAATCGTTATTAATGTTATTAATCCTATTAATGTAAGTGTGCATTATGATCGACAAAGCGTAATGATATTTGACAGCTGTAGTCAGCCCGTTGAAATAATCTCCGAATATTGTATCACTGTTACACGATACGATCCAGATCATAATAAATTAGACTTTAATAAATATGAATTAAACAATGCAACGTGTCTTGATGATTTATTTAATAATCTTGATAAAAAACTAGAATATAAAAGATAGGACAATACTTGGATATTCAGTCATTATTTGTCAATCATATTAATAAAAAACTAAGAAATTTACCATTCATTGATGGATATATTATCTCGATTGCAGATAATGTTTTAATAATAAAAGATCCAAATAAATCATCAATTGGTGTTAGTAATAAACGTAGACATTTTGCTAAAAGCTTGGTGCACGTTATGATTATAGATAATGAGATAACAGTGTCTAAATCTGGTGAGCATAGTGAATTTAATATTGATGATCCACTCAGCCCCGATAAGGTCATAAGTAAAATAGAAGAATTCCTCAAATGAGCATAATTAAAAAAGTGCTAATTAAGCATATAAAAAAATTAATTAATGATGAAGATATATTAGTAGAGTCAACCGACTGCCAAATAACCAATATGCCCTATATAATAATAAGCGATAAATCAAGAAGGAGACTTAATACTAAAATACCATATGATATAGCCCTATTGATCACTACAAAAGATGGCTTATTGTTATACTCACAGGTTTCTTCAACTATTGGATTGAAAACCATTGATTTAAATAGCGAAGAATCAGTGACTTTTGGTGTAAAAATATTAAAATCTATAATTAAGGAATTTAGAAGGGTTCATGTGCCAGATGAAAATGGGCTTATATGACTGCCAATGTTTCAAAAGAAGTCCTCACCTTTATTGATATGGTGAAAAATAATTTTGACAATCTTCCTATGGTTATAAAAACAGAAGGATCTGGTGGGGAAGTAATGTATGCTTCTAAAAATGAGAGAGTATGGTTTTCTGTTTTAGATGGCATTGTTTTGATATCAGTATTTAGCAACAACCCAAAATTATTATCTAGACAGGAGCCCCCTATAAACATTGCATACTCAAAAACTTCCATCCATGCTGACCAAAATAGCCTTCAAAGCATTACGGGAGGGCAAATGGATGACAATATGCTGATGTGTTGTAGTGAGTCGTTGTCTGACCCAGATTCTTTAAGTAAAATCAAAAAGCATATCAATGAAATTAAAAAAACATACGAAATATGAAAATACAAGAAATAGTGTTAAGTGATATTATGTCTCATTTAACATGTAAAGAACATATTAATAGTTTAGGTCAGAATGACTTATGTAAATCTTTTGATTTATCTTATAATAATAACATGCACTGTTTTGATTTTTGAAGATTACATACATATAAGTTTCTGGATATACGATCGAAAATTAAAGTATTTAGAAGAAAAATTGACAAATTTAGGTCACAAATTCAATACTACTATTGGAGATCAATTTGTTGCTGATAGTATAGAATTTTTGAATGATTACAGCATTCCAAATTGTGTTGAAGACTCATATAGACTTTTAAATGATTTGTTTAATGAATTACAAATATTTATCTAAAGTATTAATATCTGATTTAACAGATAAATTTCAAACTAAAGGCATTTCTAGTCTCAGGTCATGGGAACATGACTACAACGATGAATCGTATGGCTTTAGAATGATATTTGAATTTTCAGAAACATTTAGGCCATCTAATTATGTTGATATATATGTTGAAAATAATCATATGATATCGTGTTACGCATTTAGAACTGCTAAGATTGACATAAAATGGATTAGAATTAATATTAACGATGCTAATAGTATGGATGATTTAATCAATTTTATCACCACAGTCACATCATTGAAACAATGCTAGGATTTCCATAGAGGAAAATGGGATATGAGGAAAATTTTGGAATCGATTGCAACTAAATTAATAAGTGATGCTGATAATGGCAAGCATTATTATGATATATCTACTAGCGGTGATATTATAAACATAATGCGTGTGATACCATTTATAAAAGATGAATTAATCTGTCGTTTAAGATGCGACGAAGAATGGTATTTGGTTAAGGTTTTGAATTTTTGTAATATGCACGAATCTGATTCTTCCGCTCCCTCTCGCCCCGATTATAAGTCTTTTGACATAAGAGATCCAAAATCATATGATCAAATGAAAGATTATGTGATCCCTAATATTTCCAAAAAGCCTTTTTTATATAATCTCGCATTTGATCATACGGTTTTTGGGAAAAGACTTTTGAAATTGACAGATAAATATGATATGTTATGTATCATACCTGTTATATTGTATTTGGTATTTGGGGTTATATTATATTCCACCTTGTGCATATTTAAGATATTTGGTAAGATATTTGGTATTATATTTTCATTTCCAGGGAGGAAATGCCGCTGATGCTAAACGCTCTTATTAATAATATTATCTCAGAATTTGAATCTATGGATGTAGAATTAACTGCTGCTTCAGCATCTTCCGAAAATAGCAGGTATACAATATACTATGTAAATACCAGTAGGGCTATTGACACTAAAAGTATATTTTGTTCAATTGCTTTATATGATAGTATTTTAGAAGTAGATATGTGGGGTGAAGATAATTTGTCTTCATTCGATCTTAGTAATCCTAATGTGCTTGATAAGATCTTGGCACATCTTAGCTGTTGGTTAGAATCAAAGAATTCAAGAACATATAAGGGGATATGGTGATATGAGCAAGATAGCCGCCTATCATGCCATTGTTGGGGTTGGAAACAATATGGTAGAAATCAACATGGATGATTTCTACCCAGGGGATGAAGTTATAAGTGCACTAAGAGGAATCACTGGAGCATATAGAGCACATGATATAATTGAAGCACTAAGAACGGGCTGCATAAATGACTTCAATAAATTTGGGGTTATTGGAGTCCGTTTTGTCTCTAATAGTGAAACAGTTTGCCCAGTTGCTAAGATCTAGAACGCGTGTCTTCCAGTTCTCACGCGTGATCTGGTCATCCATGATGAATTATTTTTCTCTTTGAATCCAAATTCTAATTTACCAGATAAGTCTTTAAAGACCAAGCCCTCAATAAGTGGTCCAGCTTCTCCTGTATTCACAAACGGTTCATTTAGTTTGTTTAAATCTTTCCACATATCTTCCCAATCACTGCAATCTAAATTTTCTGGTACGAATATATCGTCGGTGATTCTTTTTCCAAAACATATCTCCCCATATGTATAATCTTTTTCAGAGCACAAATCATGTACTATATCATATCTATGTTTATATGTTGTTCCAACAAGATGTTCGCCACTTAATACAAGAATATCCCAGATTGCAATCGTATTCTTGATCGCTTTGTGTTTTTGGTCAAGTAATCCACCATCTAAGATACTTAATCCTTCTGGTAATTTGCTTTTCAATTTTTGTAGCTGCTTTTGTAATTCAGAGCTTACTTTATATGATCTGAATTTTTCTGCGTGCCTGTTCCATAATTCTATTGACCCGTTTGGTAGTATTTTAATTTGGCACCGTGAGTCATTATACTTTAGTTGTGCTTTCCACCCAAATTGTGAGTACAATGATATTGCGTCCTTTATTGGAATTGCTTCGCTCGCACGTGGTGGATAAATGTACTGTTCTTCTTTTACCATTATTTTCATTTTTGTTTTCCTATATATTAAAATATGTTTGTGCTTATTGTGTCATATGAGACAATTTTGTTTAATGTTAATATTAATATTAACCGCATGCCCTATTTTGTAACAATCTTATGTCAACGAGGCCAAACCATGGTGGTTTGGAGCGAACGACGTTCACTTTTTTGGAGAATATTTAATTATGGGTTTATTTGCAAAAGCTGCTAAAAAGTCAGAAACAAAGAAAACTAAAAAGAAAAGCACTACTTGGAATGTTGGCCAAGTTGAAGAAGAACAAAGTGTCGCACTCTCTCTGCATGAATTGGCTAAATTGAATGCTGAAAAGAAAGCCATCGATGCTCGTATGAAACTTCATAAACAAGTTGTTTTTAATTCAGCTTCTGACAGTTTCATTGCTGATTTTGCTGCATTGGGCATCATGCCTGATTCACCAATGCAAGTTGTGAATAATGAAGGTGATAAAGCCACCTATGTTGTTCAAGACCGGTCCGGTCAATATGGTGTGAAAGATGAACAAATTGAAGCAATGAAACAACTGCTGGGTGATGATGCCGTTGATGAATTGCTTTATGATGAAACTAGCATTGCCTTTAATCGGGAGGTTATGGCGATCGATGGAGTTTCTGAAGTTATTGAAAAATATCTGGAGTCAGCTATTCGCAAATTGACAAGCACTAAGAACGGTGATCCGGTTATTAATGAGGAAACCGCCAGCCAGCTTTTAGATGTTTCAGTGAAAACGGCATTGAAACCTGGTACTGTTGATCGTGCGGCGTCTCTTGTTGGTAACAATACAGTTATGTTATCACAACTCATCGATGCGATTGGTAGTAGTTGTGTTCGTTACATTAAGGTCTGATATTTTTAATATTTACCCAACCGCCATTTGGCGGTTGGGTAAATGGAGGATTCAAAATTGAGTATTTTGAGACGATTATTTTCAAATATTAAAGAAATTATAATCCTTATTGCCGGTGAAATAAATTGGATCACTTTTAAATTTGGGTGGAGTGTTGCTATGGAATATCATACTAGCATAAAAACCGAAAAAACATATGTGAACAAAAAACCGGCGAACGAAGAGTTATTATGAAATAGGGGCGATAAATTGGTGGAAACAAATGACAAATTATGAAAAAATGCTTGATCAAATTAAAAAAGAATATAAAGTGTTTAATGAAGATTTTTGTGATAGGAATCATCGCGATGAAATTGTAGATGCATGCATCGATATTGGAAAAGATCGGTGGTTTCAAATCGCAGAAGAATATATTGCCGTTTCATGTCCTGATAGTGGTTTATCATATCACTTCTTTGAAAATCATCCAAACGGCATGATGGGGCATATTATTGGTATTACGATTGATGCTCTTTGCATTGTCGGCCAAGATATTGATATTGATGATTCAATTTGTAAATCTCTTGGATTTACAAAATATACGATACCACCTGTTTTATATATGATTGAGTCAATGAGCTTATTATGCAGATTAAAAAATGTTATAAGTCACCATATAAACAACGGTGATAGTGTCGTAGTTTTTACTACTTTAATTAATCTTATCAGATTCATGGATTCAGAAAGAATTGGTTCTGATGAGGATATTATTTCTATAGATAGAAATAAAATTATTAAATTCTTGGATGATTCAAAATGATTATTGGATGCCTAACGATCGCGATCATTGTGTGCCTATGGAGATTAAATGCTGTACTCGATGAAAATTATCTTTTAAAATCAGAATTAAGCATATCTCTCAACTGCCTTAAAACTTGTAGACATGAATTAAAGAACATATTTAAACATTTGAATTCGATTATATATAGTCGAAGCCATAGATTGCTGAATTTAAAGTACGCGACTATTTATTGTTCTTTTTGTAATTCTGAATTTTACACGAAAGGTTGTAGTAAAGAATTTTTACCCTATTTTTGTTGCTATTGCGGTGGCGAATTTTCTGATTTTTCTTTTGTTGGAGAAGATGACGAAGATGATGACGAAGATGATAATTATGAAAATGATGACGATAACGAGGATGAAGAATTTAGCCAATATTAACAGCAAATTCCCTTTTGTAACATATATTTGAGGCAATTCTTTCATTTAAAAGGGGATGGGTAATGAAATCTGTTAAAATTGGTAATCGATTTTTTAAAAATGAATTTAACGATTACGCCGATTGGGGATGGGCATTCGTGAGAGAAGCGATGCAAAATAGCATCGACGCATGTGGATCGACTATCGTCAACTTTAACATCGAAGAGCATGATGGTTCTACAGTGGTCACATGGGAAAACAATGGCGAACCAATGACCGAAGATATTATTGTTAATAAATTGCTTTCTCTTGGAGAATCTGGTAAAGAATTTGAGGGAACAATAGGTGGGTTCGGAAAAGCCAAAATCATTCTTTATCTCGCACACAATTCATATGAAATTTGGTCTGGTACGAATTATGTAAGTGGATCGGGAGGTGAATATTCCATTGAAGAATGCGAAAATTTCAATGGAACACGATCAAGAGTTGTTATCGATGAAGATAATGCCCACAGAATTAAGCACGAAGTAGAAAAATTCGTGCAGTATTCCCAATGTAATATGTCTTTTACATTAAATGGTGATGCTTTAGACGGCGGCTTACGAAAAGGAACACGAAGACGAGATCTCACATTTGGCACTGTTTACACCAGTAAGGCACATCCCAACACTATGGTTGTGAGAATTGGTGGAATACCAATGTTTTACAATTACGTTTCAAATGACCGTCTTGTGATTGTTGAATTAAATGGTACCTCACAGGATGTTTTAACATCTAACCGAGACGGTCTAATTAACCCATATGGTTATGAATTAAACACATTTATCTCACATATTGCTGTTGATAAAAAATCTGCTTTACGGGATGATATCCCACAATATGAAGAATTCGTTGGTGACAAAATCAGCCATCACCAACAACGAGATACTGTGGATATCAGACAAACGCTTGATATCCCAATGAAAATCGCCACTGCCATTGTTAATGCCGAGGAATCTTCAACATCTGATGATTTTCCGGATACACCAAAATCAGATGTTGAAAATGATTATCAAAAAGTTGAGCGTGGTACGGTGTTGCTAAAATCCCACAGTTATAATGATGTCGATCTTGTGAAGCGATCAGTGTCAGTGGCACCCAATTTTATTATTAAAAATAATACCGGTATGATGATTGCTGATTATTATCGACCAAATTCTCATCAATTTAGTGAGTATTCTCGAAAATTGACTAAAATTTGGGGTCGTTTAATGCTTGAATTACATCGCTTGTTTGATGTTGAAGATTCTTTTTCCATTGGATTTATTTTTGATGATGATAGAGCAGCAGAACGTGAGGTAAGTGATCGATTTGGTGTTGTGTATTACATTTCTCCCGTTAAAGTGGTTGAACAATGCTATGGGACGTCACGATCTTTCAAAAAATCATGGAAATTGACAGATCGAAATGCCCTGCTGGTTACTGCAACACATGAGTTTGTTCATCGTTACTGCAGTTGGCATGATGAATATTATGCTAATAAGTTTACTGAAATGATTAGCGTTGTTATGGACAATCGTAAAGACTTTAATTGGTGCTTTAAATAAGGGGAAGATTAACATGATCGTAAAGTATGTCCTATTTGATGGTGGGTCAAATAAACTCGCAAACACAAAACTGTATGATAGTTATCAACAAGCTGAAAAAGATGCTGGTGAAGAATACGACATTTTTCCGTTATCTATGGATGCTTATCTTCCATCAAATAAAAAATCAATCAGTGTGCATGAGGTAAAATGATGGTACATGAAGTTGATAAAGATTCACTTGCTGGATTTGAACTCATAGGCTATAGACAAGCGGATGGGACAATCTTATTGGGAAATAAGGTTCCTATGAACAATTTCCCTAAAGAAGTAGAAATTTTAGGAGCCGCATATTCTTTGGAAGATGTTAAACTTAATGACGAAGATGACACATTGCCCGCTGATCATGAAGGAAAATTTATCGAATGGGGAATTTATGTCTAATCCAATGAAACTTTTAGACCGATGTTATGGCTTTTCAAATTGCCATGGCGGATTCTCTTAGAGAGATAGATCCTGAAAATCCACTTGATTTGTGGGTTTTAAAGCCTGAAACCACAAGAATGTCATCAAAAATTAGAAGTAAATCACAATGTCTAAATCATATAAAGATGTTTTTAATGCTAGTGTTCTAAGCAACCGATATGTCGCAGAACTACCAAAGGATCTACTTGATAAAAGATATGATGAGTCCAAAGTATTCTATGATGATGTTATAAGCACTATTGATGGTAAGTACAGTAAAATAACCGTTGATGTTAAAACTAAATGGAGTTTTCTTAACACTTGTGATATCATTCTTAATATACGTGCTTATAACAGCGACCGTGGTGTTTGTATTCAATGCTCTCATAGTTTTGATTCTAAAAGCAACTTTTTAATTTTATCTCGCGGAGCTAGTGGCTCATATAAGAAAATTGCATTGAAAAAAGGCGTTTATTTAGAATTTGATAATATTAGAAGTGCTGTTGATAAGGCCGATACTGTTAATGGTATTAAAAAGGCACCAATACAATCTAATATAAATTGGATCACCCCCAACCCTGTTAATGAAGCTTTGGGTGAAAGTGGTTTTCTTGAAAATAAGCGGTATTTTCATAGTGCTAATTTTGCCGGGACATGTACAATTAATAAGGATCTGCATGTTATAAGAGATGCAGTTGATCCAGAGGTGGAGGCGTTTTTTCTTGTAGCTGCTCGTGATTATTTGGGACGTGTAACATTTTTTATTTTTAACAATGATACTCAATTTGTTGTTGCTGCTCATCGCGGATGTGTGACTAAGATTATAAATGATGAAGCGTTGTTTGCGGCTGGCGATCATAAGATTGTTATTTCAAATATTTGTGTTGATGATTTTAATTTTATTTATCGATCTGTTGGGCTCACAAAAGCAACAACCCATTATCAATGAGAGAATTATAGATGGCTTTTAAATTAGCAGCGTCTTTTGGTGTTCTTGGGAGCATGATGTTTTCTGGGATCAGTTTATTATTCGATGCTCCCTTAAATGTTGTCATTGGGGTAGCCTTGATAGGTTTTGTTGTTTGTTCTCTTTTTGTCTATGATATCGCGTTTGATATTATTTCAAAAAAGAAAATGCTCAAAAACAAATCGCGAGTAACAAACCCAAAAAATAAATGAACTTTTGTGATCAGGATTAACAATAATATTTTGTTCTGTAACATATTTTTAGAAGGGTCGTGAAAAAGAAAAAACTAAAAGAAAGGCTGAAGAAATGACTTATAATGTTCATGTTGTGCAATACGTTAATGGTAAACGCCGCGATGGTTGGTTAGGTGATAATTCTGAACTTGTTCGAGATAAGTGGGAATCTTTAAAATTATCCATCAACGATATTGCGTCAATTCTTCCGTCTTTAAATGGTGAAAATTGCGTAATTTCTAATATTGATATCACACCCAGTAATTCTTTGTTGCTTAAAGATAAAATCGCATCCCAGCCTAAGGGTAAAAATCGATGAAAAATATGCCGGTTGACTTAAAAATGTATTTAATTGTGCGGGCGATTTATGATAAGTTCGGTTAATATGGTGATGCCAGCAACACCGGAAACAATTCAGCAAGAATCATTAAGACTCATGTTACCAATACCACAAATAATAAAACAGGAACTTTTAAAACATCTACCACAATCAGAAGATACTGAATATCAAAGAACAATAAAATCCAAACCATCGAATTTTTTTGCCCTAATATGTTATGGCTTTAAAATAACAATTGAAATACGCCGAGAACACATAGTGGTTTACAGACATGGTATCGCAAAAGAATTAAATATCAAAATAGAATTAGAAGATCCAACTTTCATGCATGACACAGTCACTAAAATAAAAGAAATTATAACCTCTACGAAAATAACTTGGAAATCTGACGTGGTGATAGGTAATCTAAATGAACAATCAGGATTCATGAACGAATAGGAATACTTATGGGGTGGTGGGATTATAGCATTATGGGTGGTGACACTCCATGGGACGTTGCCGGTGATGTTGCCGATCTTCTTAAAATATCAGACTTTGAGAATAGTGACATGTGTGCTCCAGATGATTGGAACCCCAAAGAACGCGATGCCATCAAAAATGCTATGTTTGAATTTGGTGGGCCTTTGAAGCTTAATGAGACCATCATCAATAATTGGGGTATTCACGATTGCCTAGGACATGATAATAATATTATCACACAAGTTATTGCATTTTTAGCAATGAGTGCTGGTTACAACAATGATGATGGATTTGATGTTGGATTCCGCAACATTGCTATTCGTGCTTGTGATGATGAAATTAATGGGCCTTTTGGTATTGCTGATGATAGGATTACTGTATTAAATGATTTTAAGCGTAAAATATTTGAATACGATGGTAACCCTTGAAATTAACTGGTGGGTGCTTTATTATAACAATTTTGTGACCGGCAATCTCTGAAACTTATGGTTGGAGTTACTTGGCTCTTGGTTCGCCTTGCTCTGTGATTGGAGCTTGACAAGAAGCGTAGGCTGGCCCGCTATTATGGTGGGTGTAAGCAGCATTGACGCTAAATTAGTGGACTGACATAAGCGGATAGGGGGTAGCTCGTGAAGATTCGCTAGCAATCACGTATTGGCGATGGATCAGGGTAAAACGGGGCCTCTGAGGTTGTCGGTTATTTTGGGGATGTAGCTCAATTGGATAGAGCAGCGAACTTCTAATTCGCAGGTTGCAGGTTCGAGCCCTGCCATCCCTACTTAATTCTCGAAAGTTAATCAATATGGCAACAATTGAAAAAATAGTGTTTTGCGTCCTTATAAGTGCTGGTGTTTTCGTGTTGCATAAAAATCTGATGTACATAAAGAAATTGCGGAGAAAATCAGAATTTTCAAATCGACTTAATAACGCGGCAAAATCATTTATGGAATCACCAGAATGGGATGAGATTCAAAAAATGGCTAACGAACCAGATGATGAAAAAGAATAGGCCGATTAAGAATCTAAATAAATTGAAAACCCTAGATCGTTAACAATATACGTATCTCGGTGAGTAAATTAATATTGGTAATCCCCTCTTAAAATATTAACAATGCATATAT
>Ga0222691_1000392_pt1 | contig 15869 bp, 20 predicted proteins | sample AntAcemetage1237_FD_179839 | JGI IMG/M metagenome (GOLD analysis project Ga0222691, IMG submission 179839) | Saline water microbial communities from Ace Lake, Antarctica - #1237 | ecosystem: Environmental > Aquatic > Non-marine Saline and Alkaline > Saline | place: Antarctica: Ace Lake... | reverse complement strand
AGCAAGAAATGTAAAAGTAGGAGATTATTTAAGTAGTAAAAAAGTATTATATAATGAGTTGGTTAATGAAAAAATATTTTTATATGACCCTATAAATGTAGAAAAAGAAAACTTATATATTACTAATGGTGTTGTTTCTCATAATTGTGAGTTCTTAGGTAGTGTTGACACATTAATTGCTGCAACTAAAATTAAAACAATGCCAGTAGCAACCCCTAAACGAAGTGGTGGTTTAGATGTTTATGAGATGCCAAAACCAAAACACATATATACAATGACGGTTGATGTATCAAGAGGGTTGTCAAACGATTATTCGGCATTTGTTGTTATAGATTGTACATCGGCGCCCTACAAAGTAGTCGCAAAGTATAGAGATAATGAAATTAAACCTCTTGTTTTTCCAAGTATCTTAGATAAGATTGCCAAACATTATAACAATGCGTTTGTATTGATAGAGATAAACGACTTAGGTCAGCAAGTTGCTGACAATATGCAATTTGAGTTAGAGTATGACAACATGATGATGGTAACGCAACGAGGCCGTTCAGGACAAGTTTTAGGTGGGGGTTTTAGTGGTAGAGGTAATCAATTAGGTTTGAGAATGACTAAAGGTACTAAGAGAATCGGCACTTCTAATCTCAAAAGTTTAATTGAAGGAGATAAGTTAATCATTCAAGACTTTGATATTATTTCAGAATTATCAACCTTTATATCAAAAGGAAAATCTTTTGAAGCAGAAAGTGGCGCTACAGACGATTTGGTTATGTGTTTAGTTATATTTTCGTGGTTAGCAAATCAACGATATTTTAAAGAATTGACGAATGTTGATGTTCGTGGACAAATGTTTACCGAACAACAAAACGCAATCGAGGCAGATATGGCACCCTTTGGATTTATTGATAATGGAATTGATGATCCAAGTGGACATAATAACTCGTTTTTTGATGACGCAGGTGTACTATGGCAACCAGTTACTTATCGCAAAGGCGAATAGTGTAGTTTTCATATTACATAAATATTGACAAAGGGTTATAACAAATAAACTTAATATATTAAGGAGAACTAAAACATGGCTTTTCAAGTATCACCAGGCGTTCTCGTTACTGAAAAGGATCTAACAAATGTAATTCCTGCCGTTTCCACAACTAGTGGCGGTATTGTAATTACAGCAGAAAAGGGACCAATTGATGAGATAACTACTATTTCATCAGAAAAAGAATTATTAGATACATTTGGGAAACCAACTGCTGATAATTTTGAAGAATGGTTTACAGCTGCAAACTTTTTAGGATACGGAAACAATCTAAAGGTAGTAAGACCTATAACAGGAATGGTAAATGCTGTTTCTACAGGCGCATCTATCTTAATAAAAAATACAACGGACTATTTAGCGACTTATTCGTCTGCCACAGGCGCAGGACAAGTAACTGATATAGGTCCTTTTGCTGCAAGAGAGGCAGGACTATTAGGAAACAGTTTAAAAGTTTCTATGTGTACTAACTCTACTGCTTTCGGTCCACACTCAATGAGTGGTAATCTAGTTGCTGACGCTTCTGCTGCTATCGGAGATACATCAATTACTGTTGATGATGGTAGTCTAATGCAAGTTGGCGACATCTTAGAGTTTGGAGATGCCTCTGGATGGACTGATGCACCTGCTGGACACTATTACAAGATAACAGCAATATCCACTAATGATCTAACAATTGCAAGATTTAATATTTCTACAGGTGTTACAGAAACAGGCGGTCTTAGACACGCTGTTGTTGACGATGCTAAAATAAGAAGGCATTGGGAGTATTACTTTCAATTTTCTGCACCACCAACAACCACAGATGATGTATCTGCTGCTGGCGGTTCATTAGATGAAATGCATATCGCAGTAGTAGATGAAGATGGTGCAATTACAGGAACAGTTGGATCAATACTAGAAACTTTTGAAAGTGTTTCACAGGCAACTGATGCTAAAACTGCACAAGGTTCAAGTAACTATTACCCAAATGTGCTTTATGCACAATCACAGTATATTTACTGGATAGATCATCTTGCAACTTTATCAGATGGACTTCCTAAAAAAGGTCAAACTTTTGATAATAGTGTTGGCGACCCATATGTAGTATCTAACACTTCACTTGATGGCGGTACTGATGACTTTGCTGCAACTAATGCTGAGATTGCAACTGCATACGAAAAGTTTAGTGATACAGAAAATGTAGATGTATCTTTACTTCTTTGTGGTCCTTCACAGACAGACGCTGACGCTACTGGCGACACAAAAGCAACTGCTGTTATGGATATTGCAACTGCAAGAAAAGATTGTGTTGCATTTATTTCACCTGCGAGATCAGATGTTGTAGATGTTGCTAACGCAATTACACAAGCTGCTAATGTCAAATCATTTGCTGAAGGTTTACCTTCAACATCTTATGCAGTAATCGATAGTGGTTATAAGTATATGTTTGACAGGTACAATGATGTTTACAGATATGTTCCTCTAAACGGTGACATCGCTGGTCTTTGTGCAAGAACAGATAGTATTGCAGATCCTTGGTTTTCACCAGGCGGATTTAGTCGTGGTCAAATCAGAGGCGCAGTAAAACTTGCCTTTAATCCAAATCAAACTCAAAGGGATGACCTCTACAAAGCAAGAGTAAATCCAGTTGTATCATTTCCTGGTCAAGGAACTGTATTGTTTGGTGATAAGACTGCTCAATCAAAACCAAGTGCGTTTGATAGAATCAATGTAAGAAGATTGTTCATTGTTCTAGAAAAAGCGATTTCTACTGCTTCTAAGTTTCAACTCTTTGAGTTCAATGATGAATTTACAAGAGCAAACTTTAGAAATCTCGTAGAACCGTTTTTAAGAGATGTACAAGGTAGACGAGGTGTTACAGACTTTAGCGTTATTTGTGATGAAACAAATAATACTGGAGATGTTATTGATAGAAACGAATTTAGGGCTGATATCTTTATCAAACCTGCTCGTTCTATTAACTTCATACAACTTAACTTTATTGCTACTAGAACAGGTGTTGCCTTTTCAGAAGTAGCAGGCGCATAGGAGGGATAAACAATGGCTAATATTAATGACTTTAAAGCCCGACTAAAAGGCGGTGGTGCAAGAGCTAATCAATTCAAGGTAACAATGCCTTTTCCTGGTTACGCTTCTGTTGGTGGAGAGACTGCTGACTTAGCATTCTTATGTAATGCAACATCAATACCTGGGCAAAATCTTGGTACTATTCCTGTTAATTTTAGAGGAAGAATACTTAACCTAGTTGGTGATAGAACATTTAATCCATGGTCTATTACTGTGTTAAACGATACAGACTTCAAAATTTACAGAGGTCTAGAAAGATGGATGAACGGTATGAACAATATGACTGATAACGAAGGGTTAACAAATCCTGTTGATTATCAAGTTGATATATTCATTGACCAGTTAGACAGAAACGGAACTACACTTAAATCTTATACTTTAAGAGGTGCATTCCCAACTGCTCTAGATGATATCGCACTTAACTATGGCACAAATAATGCTATTGAAGAGTTCGGTTGTTCATTTACATATCAGTATTTTGAAACAGATACTACTACATAATAAATATAAGTTATAAGGAGAATATATTATGGTACAATTACTTGGCTTCCAAATAACAAGACAAACTGACGATAGAGATAAACCGGCGGAGGCCAAACAGGCCTTCACGGTGCCATCTCCTGACGATGGTACTACAACCATATCTGCTGGCGGATACTTTGGCCAATACTTGGATATGGAAGTTACTGCTAAGAATGATGTTGATTTAATTAAAAGATATCGTGAAGTTGCTCAACATCCAGAATGTGATATGGCGGTTGAAGATATTATTAATGAGGCAATCGTTTCAGATGAAAGAGACCAATCGGTCACAGTTTCATTAGATAAGTTAGCAATTTCTGATAGTATCAAAACAAAAATTCGTGACGAGTTTGACGAAGTTATGAGATTATTAAACTTTGATGAAAAAGGTCACGACATATTCAGACGATGGTATGTTGATGGTCGTATTTACTTTCACAAAGTTATTGATCCAACCAGTCCACGAAAAGGACTAACAGAAATAAGATATATTGATCCACGAAAAATTAAAAAAGTTCGTGAGGTTTCTAAAAAACGAGATTCAAAAGGTAAAGGAATCGAAATTATAGAAAACACAGCAGAATGGTTTGTCTATAATGAAAAAGGAATATCTGCCGCAAATTCAAATGCTGGTCTTAAAATTTCTACTGATTCGATTTCATATGTAACATCTGGTGTTATTGACCAAACTAAAAATATGGTTATGGGTCATTTACACAAGGCAATTAAACCTGTCAATCAATTAAGAATGATTGAAGATGCTGTTGTTATTTACAGAATAGTAAGAGCACCTGAAAGAAGAATATTCTATGTTGATGTTGGTAATCTTCCAAAAGTAAAAGCAGAAGCATATTTAAGAGATGTTATGGCAAGATATAGAAATAAACTTGTCTATGATGCTTCAACTGGTGAGATTAGAGATGACAGAAAACATATGTCAATGCTTGAAGATTTCTGGTTACCTCGTAGAGAAGGTGCAAAAGGCACCGAAGTTACTACACTTGCAGGTGGTCAAAATCTTGGAGAAATTACAGATGTTGTATATTTTCAAAAGAAATTATATAAATCTTTAAATGTGCCTATATCAAGAATGGAATCAGAAAATGGTTTCAACATGGGCAAAGCTGCTGAGATAACAAGAGACGAACTTAAATTTACAAAGTTTGTTGCTAGATTAAGAAAAAGATTTTCTTCTCTCTTTAATGATATACTTAAAACACAATTAGTTTTAAAAGGTGTTATCACAATTGAAGATTGGAGTAAAATTAAAGAACATATACAATATGATTATCTAAAAGATGGATATTTTTCTGAACTAAAAAATGCAGAATTACTAAAAGAAAGATTAAGTCTTGCAAATGATATCAGTCCTTACATTGGTAAATATTTTTCTGTAGATTATGTTAGAAAATATGTACTAAGACAGAGTGATGAAGATATTATTGAAATTGATAATCAAATTGCTAATGAAATAAAACAAGGTATTATTGCGTCACCAGAAGGACAGACTTTGGAAGATGATGATAATACTGATATAAATAGTATGGGAGAACAATAATTATGTCTGATAATGAAAATGTAGTTAAAATGGTTAATTCACTTGCAGATGGTGATAATATTGCCGCTCAAGATGCGTTTAAAAATGCATTGTCTGATAAAATAGGACAAGCATTAGACGATAAAAGACAAACTGTTGCTAATGATTGGCTAAACAGCTCACAAGAGCTAGAGGCAATACAAGACGCTAGTGGTCTAGACAAACTAGGACAGGAACAAGAAACACCTGAACCTGTTGAGATAGACAATGATGAAGAAGAAGATGAGTAACCTATCGTTCCAGAAGTTTAAACGAGAAATATCTGAACGAATATATGGCGGACCTAAAAGAGGTGTTGAGTATAAAAAACTATCACCAAAACTAAAGGCTGCTGTTGATGCTGTTTATAGTATGATTGATAAAGCACCTGATCCTATCGTAAGTAAGATTGAAGGTATTATCACAACAGTTGCTAGAAACCACAATGTCAAAGTTTCTAGTATAGAAGATTATTTTGACAACGAATTAATAAAATAGAGGAATAAGATATGGCAATTTCGACACAAACACTAAAAGATACAAGTATTGCAACAGGTAGTGGTGCGGCTGGCGGTTTAGTTACTGTTTTGGTTAATATGAACGCTAATACTGCAGCTGATCAAGTTATACTTGATGCTTCGACTTTAGTAGGACACGCTGCCGGTGCTAAATTATCCATCACAAGAGCGTGGTGGTCTTTAGTAGAAGGAACAGCAGATAATAATACAGGTTGGTGTGCAATATATTTTGAAGGTGATTCTGATATTGTGGCAATTAACCTTGCTGGAAACGGACACTATGATGGTACTGCTGGTAAAATCAAAAACGGAGTAACAAATACTGGCTTAACTTCAGGAGATATGAAGTTAACCGCTTACGGAACTTCTGGTTTTGTTATGCTAGAATTAAGAAAAGAATCAGGATTTACTGCCTAATTATTATGACAATTAAGAATACGCCGGTTGTTGATATCGCTTCTAAATATACTGTTAAGTCAACAGGTATTGGAAACGAAGTTGACCAGAGTTTGGTAGATGCTGAAGAACTTACTGACGGAACGAATGAATCTAAAGTAAGTTTAATTGAGTGTCACTATCAGATAAAAGGAACTGGATCACTAACGATTAGTTCAACCAGTGAAGAAAATGATTTGATTTTAATTGGAAATGGTAAGTATGGATTACGACCAGGACAGTTAAAATTTGGGAATGATAAACAGTTGTTATTAACAACAGACGCAAATGTTACAAATTATTTGTTAATAACAGAATTTAGGAGAAATTAAATATGGCTGATGTCGTAACTACACAAACTTTAGCAGATACCGTTGGTGTAAAAACGGTTATAAAACTGACTAATATAAGTGACGGTTCAGGTGAAACTCTTGTTACGAAATTTGATGCTAGTGCTTTAAATTTTATGTCTGAAGATGCAACTAAATCTATTGCAAAGATTTATTGGGCAATCAATACAACAAATGGTAAATCAGGAGTTGAAATACTTTGGGCAGGTAGTGGAACAAGCGCTGCAAATAAAACAATTGGTTTTTTCTCTGGCACAGGTTATTGGGATTTATATACAGCAGGTAATGCTGTTCCTAATAACGCAACATTAACAGCGAATACTAGTCCAGCTGGAGATATATTATTTTCAACAAAAGGATTTGTTGCAGGTGATAACTATACCATTATAATAGAAGTGAGATAATGCCTAAAAAGAAAAAAGATTATTCCAGAGCAATTTTAGAAAGAATTGTAGGAACAAAATCTAAGACTTATCTTGCAGATGAATTTAAAAAGGCATTTGCAGAAAAGTTAGGGATTAAAAAAGAAGAACTTAAAAAGGGGATAGTAGACAAAATCTACAATAAAGAAAAGGCGGAGAGATGAAACTAATTACAGAAACAATTGAAGATATCGAAGTACTGACTGAAGCAACAGCAAACGGTGGCAGGTCATATAAGATTAAAGGTGTTTTCATGCAGGCGGATATCAAGAACCGTAATGGTCGAGTTTATCCAGTTGAAACACTTGCAAAAGAAGTTGCACGATACACAAAAGAATTTATCAATAAGAAAAGAGCTTTCGGAGAACTAGGACATCCTGACGGACCAACAGTTAATCTTGAAAGAGTTTCTCACATGATAACTAGTCTTAAAAGTGAAGGTAAAAACTTCATTGGCGAGGCGAAAATAATGGACACTCCTTACGGCAAAATCGTTAAAAATTTAATTGACGAAGGTGCTCAATTGGGTGTATCATCAAGAGGTATGGGTTCAATATCTAACGGTACAGTTGGTAGAGATTTCTATCTTGCTACCGCAGCAGACATTGTTGCAGATCCTAGTGCACCAGATGCTTTCGTAGAAGGTATCATGGAAGGCAAAGAATGGGTGTGGGATAATGGAGTGCTGAAAAGTATGGAAATTGAACAATACAAAAAAGAAATTGAAAACACTAGACGCAAAGAACTTGCAGAAGTGAAAGCAAATATCTTTAAAGACTTTATAACAAAACTATAAAAACCTACGCAGCTTTTACAATAAGCGTTAGGTTTAAAATGGTAATTGTTATAAATAATAGTAGACTAAAAATTAATTAATTTTTAATATCAAGGAGAGACCGAATGTCTGAAACCGAAGTAACTAAAGCAGTAGAGACAGTAGAAGAGCAAAAAAATGCGGCTAATAAAGACGCTGCTCCAACTGAACCTACTCACCTTAAAAATGACGCTGATGATCTTGGTGCACCTGTAGTTAAATCTACTGACAGCAACCCAGACGCTGCGAAAAAGGTATCGAAAGCTTCAGATCCGTCACTTAAAAATGCAAAAGATGGTTCTTTAGAAAAAGATCAAAAACCATCTAGTGCTTCTGAAGAAGTTAATGCTGAAGGCGATATAATCGCTGAAGTTGATACTAAATTAGAAATTGACTTATCTGATGATGTTAAGGCACTAGTTTCATCAAACGCCGACCTTTCTGAAGAATTTAAAGAAAAGGCGGCCGTTATATTTGAAACTGCTGTTAAAACAAGAATACAAGAACAGGTAAAAGTGCTTGAGGCTCAGTATAAAGAAAAACTTTCAACTGAAAAAGAAACAGTAAAAGAAGCTATGGTCGAAAAAGTCGATTCATATTTAAACTATGTTGTTGAAGAGTGGATGAAAGAAAATGAATTAGCAGTAGAAAGAGGTATTCGTACCGAAATCGCTGAGGACTTCATTACTGGACTTAAAACTTTATTTAAAGAACATTATATTGATGTTCCTGAAGAGAAGTACAATGTGCTTGACGACTTAACAAACCAAACCAAAGAATTAGAATCAAAACTTAATGAACAGATTGAAAAGAATGTAAATCTGACTAAGTCTATTTCTGAATTTAACAAAAAACAAGCAATCTTAGAAGTAACTGCTGATTTAGCAGAAACAGAAAAAGAGAAGTTTGTTTCTATGGCTGAAAATGTTGAGTACGATAGTGCTGAGAAATTTAGAGAGAAGTTAGATACTATTAAAGAATCTTATTTCCCTAAAACGAAATCAGAAGTAACAGAAGAAAGTTCTGTTGATTCTGTGGCGGCAAACGAACCTGCTGATTTTTCTGCTGGTAAGTCGAATGCTATGGCTGCATATACGGCCGCAATATCAAAGAACCTTAAAGCTGCAAAGTTTTAATGTTTTTAATAACTGTAAATAATAACAAGGAGAGATAAAAATGTATCTTACTGAAAACTTACAAGAAAAATGGCAGCCAGTCCTAGAGCATCCAGATTTACCTAATATTGGTGATGCTTATAAGAGAGCTGTTACAACTGTTATTCTTGAAAACCAAGAAAAAGCAACAAGAGAAGATAGAGGCTATCTTCAAGAAGCAGCCCCTGCTAACGCAACTGGTTCATCTGTGGACAACTGGGATCCAGTATTAATATCACTAGTTAGAAGAGCAATGCCTAATCTTATTGCTTATGACATCTGTGGTGTACAACCAATGACTGGTCCAACAGGGCTTATCTTCGCTATGAAGTCAAGATATGCAACACAAGATGGAACAGAGGCATTATTTAACGAAGCTGATTCAGACTTTTCTGCTAGAGACGCTGCTGGTGACACTGGTTCAACTGACGCTCAAGCGGGAACTAACCCTGCTACTTTAAATGATAGCCCATCAGCTGGTACTTATACTACTGGTTCTGGTATGTCAACTGCTCAGTCAGAAACACTAGGTGACGGAACTGATGAGTTCGCTGAAATGGCTTTCTCAATCGATAAAGTAACTGTTACTGCAAAATCTAGAGCTCTAAAAGCAGAGTACACTATGGAACTTGCTCAAGACTTAAAAGCAATCCACGGTCTAGACGCTGAAACAGAACTTGCTAACATCTTATCAAGTGAAATTCTTGCTGAGATTAACCGTGAAGTTGTGAGAACAATTTACTCACACGCTAGATCGGGCGCTCAAGTTAATACTACTACTGCTGGAATTTTTGATCTTGACACAGACTCAAATGGTCGTTGGTCAGTTGAGAAGTTCAAAGGGCTTTTATATCAGTTAGAGAGAGATGCTAACGCTATCGGTCAATTAACAAGAAGAGGTAAAGGGAATATAATTTTATGTTCTGCTGATGTTGCTTCTGCTTTACAAATGGCTGGTGTATTAGATTATGCTCCTGCATTATCAACTAATTTAAATGTTGATGACACAGGAAATACTTTCGCTGGTGTACTTAACGGTAAATTCAAAGTGTATGTTGATCCATACTCAGCGAATGTATCCGCAAGTCAATTCTATGTTGTTGGATATAAAGGTACTTCACCTTATGATTCAGGATTATTCTATTGTCCATACGTTCCACTACAAATGGTGAGAGCGGTTGGTCAGGATAGTTTCCAACCTAAGATCGGCTTCAAAACTAGATATGGTATGGTTCAGAATCCTTTTGCTACAACAAACGGTGCTGGTGCTATAGATAACTCTGGTGCAGTTGCTGCTGGAGATACTAATGTATACTACAGAAGAACAAAAGTCGTAAACATAATGTAAGCGACTTTCTGCTTCTTCAGTAGAAATATATATTAAAGGGCGATTAGAAATAGTCGCCCTTTTTTTTCTAACATTAAATACATAAAATTACTAACCTTATAAATAGTTATATGAAACCAATGATACATAAACACCACGTTATAGAATTTAAACATGGTGAAAGAATTAGAACAAATACTCTAGTTGAATATACTATCGAAGAACACGCTAAAGAACATAAACGATTATGGAAATTAGGGGGTCATTGGAAAGATAAACTCGCATATAAAGGGTTATCTGGTCTCATAGGTAAAGAAGAAATGCTAAGAGAGATACATAAACACAATGGAGAAGATCGTATGGGCTGTAAACACACAGGCGACATGAGTAGATTTGCACATTGGAAAGGAAAGAAGATGTCTCCAGAGCATAGATTAAATATATCAAAAGCCGGAATAGGCAGAAAACAAACTGACCATCAGAAGCAGATGATGAGAGAAGCCAGACAAAGAGAATATGTTATCACAGACCCTAAAGGTCACACTTTTAATATAATTAATCTGTTAGAATTTGCAAGAACACACAAATTAGATCAAGGAAATTTAACTAAAGTGGCACAAAAAAAACTAAAACAACATAAGGGATATTTGGTATCATACAATATAAATAATGAAAATCTTTAAGGAGGTTACATGACAAAAATATACAAAGTGAAAGTTGACGTGATTGAAAAATCAATTTCAACTAGAGAAGAAATCATCAAGGCAGAAACTGCTGAGGGTGCTCAAAAAAAAGTTATCAAATATTGTAATGAACAATTAGTGGATAACAATAATCTTGACGAAATCGTAGGGGTAAAAATCAGTAATAGAAAAGACGCTGTTATTGAAATGAAAAGTAAAGACTTACCTAATGATAGAGCAGGAAACCCTATCTGCTACACATAACATCAAAATACAAATGGCTTCGGTTTTGCCGAGGTCATACTTGTTAAAAACGTATAAATAGTAGTATGACAGAAACAAATGTTTATACTAGAGAACCATCTAAGCAAGACTATGCTAGTCCTGTACAGTTTAGATTCAAAATAAACAAACTACCACTAACGGAATATTTTGTACAAACTTGCAATCTACCATCAATAACATTAGACGAAGTAAGTCAGCCAACAAGATTGCAGACTATAAAACTACCTGGATCTACACTATCTTTTGGCACGTTAGACTTATCGTTTCTAGTTGATGAAAATTTAAATAACTATAAAGAGTTACATGATTGGATGATTGGTCTTGGTTCACCAGAATCTGACGAACAATTTGCAGCTCTTTTAAGAACAGGTAATGATAGATTTGCTGGTTCAACTGCTAGTTCAGCAGTCACAGGTTCAAATATAGCTACACCATTAAATGAAGGTGCGATTTATTCAGACGCAACCTTGACAATATTAAACAGTAAGAATATTGCTAAAACCGAAATACGATTTAAGAATGTCTATCCAACCGCACTTGGTAGTTTAAGTTATGATGTTAAACAGTCGGATGTTGATTACTTACAAGGATCAGCAAGTTTTAGTTATATGTATTATGAAATAGTACAAGTTTCTACTACTTAATATTAATTCAAAATAAAATGGTCAAAAGCCTTGACTTTCTCTCCAAAATATGATATAATACCAATATGACATTAGAAGAATTACAACAACAAGTAGATAGAGATTTTAAAATTGATGATACGGAACTAGATGCCGAATCAATTAAGATACCTTTATTACATAACAAATACCTACAACACTTTAACAAGTTTTCTTTATTATTAAAGAAGGCAGAATATGACCACAAATTAATGATAAGACAAAAGTGGGAATATTATACAGGTAAAGCAGATGAATCTATTTACAGAGAAAAACCATTTAACTTAAAAGTTTTAAAATCAGATGTACATATCTATATGGATTCAGATGATGAATTACAAAAGGCAGATCAAAAGGCTGCATACTTAAAACAAGTTGTTTCATATCTTGAACAAATTTTAAGAAGTATAAACAATAGAACATTTTTAATTAAGAACGCAATAGAATGGAAAAAGTTTACTAGTGGAGCAATCTAGTTGGCCTGCTTGTGTAGGTCTATCAAAAATAGGTAAATACGGAAGAGTACACACATTGTGGAACGATACAAAAGGTAGTCGCCCTACACCATGGTACATGAGATTAATACCCATGGTGTTTATTAAGTGGAATCGTAAAGGGAGTTATATATTCAATGGAACATCAAAAAATATTCGCAACTAATCTATTTTTAATAGATGATTTTATACCAGAAAAAGACACCCAAGGTATGAAAGATTACATTAGTAATCTATGGAAGAACAGAGACTATGATAATAACTGGCAAACTAAATCAGCCAATCTTCACAAACAATCAATGTTTTATAATTTCTCAAAGGCAGTTTTAGACACAAGTAAACAGATAATTAAAAAACTAGACTATGATGTTGATGATATTATAATAACAGATATGTGGGCAAATGTTTTAAAAAGTAATGAACATCATCCAACGCATACTCATTCAAACAATTTTTTAAGTGGTACTTATTACTTACATTCAGATCAAGGTGCAAGTATAGTTTTTCACGACCCACGACCTGCAGCTGATGTGATTGTACCTAGAAAAAAAGAAACTACAGTAAACAATGCAAGTCTACTAAGTTATGCTTCTAAACAAAATAGAGCAGTATTTTTTCCGTCTTGGTTACCACATTGGGTTCAACAAAATAAGTCTAATAATAAACGCATAAGTATAGCGTGGAATATACAAATTAAAGGACAAGTAGGAGAACATCATGAATTCCAATCAGCAAGTTTCTAATTTTATATATTATTATCCTAAAGTATTAGATTCACAAATTTGTAATAGTATATTAACTCACTATAATAAAGATACTTTCAAAGGATGGAAAACATCTACCTTCTCTACAACAAAATCAAACACAGGATCATCTAAAGTTGATATGAAAGAATATTGGATAGGACCAAAAGATATGTTCTATAAAGATATACAAAAAGGTTTTGAAATGGCAGTTGATGATTATGTCAAAGAAAATAATAAAATAAAAGTTCAAGAATACACACGATTTAGAATTAACTGTTATGAGACTGGTGGTTTTATGAAAGAACATATAGATAATATTCATCATAGTCATGGACAGAAACAAGGTTATCCTCATCTTACATCTTTAATATTTTTAAATGATGATTATGGTGGTGGCGAATTTACATTATGTGGTGAATCTTTAGATAAAGACAAAGGTTCAGCTGTTGTGTTTCCCTCAAATTTTATGTTTCCCCACGAAGTAGAAAAAGTTACTAGTGGTGTGAGATATAGTATAATGACTTGGGTTTTATAATCTATGGACACTCTTATAATAGAGAAGAAGAATGAGGTATATCTAACCGTAGATTGTGACCCAAATGTTCAGAGAGAGTTATCTGAATTTTTTACATTCTATGTTCCTGGTTATAAGTTCATACCTGCATTTCGTAATCGTATGTGGGATGGTAAGATAAGATTATTTTCACAAAAGACCAAAGAGATATACTTTGGATTATTTCCTTACATTAAAGCATTTGCCGAAGAAAGAGAATATCATATTGTCTGTGGTAAAGATGTTGAAGTAAAAAATAAAGTAGATAAAGATATTGTTGAGAAGTTTTCTAATAGTCTAGGTCAAAAATTTGAAGCAAGAGATTATCAAGTAGACGCTATATATCACAGTTTAAAGTACAATAGGGCACTCCTACTTAGTCCTACAGCATCAGGTAAGTCTTTCATCATCTATGCTCTCATTCGTTACTATACACATCTAATTAAAGATGAGACTAACAATCGAATATTGTTAATTGTACCTACAACCTCATTGGTTGAACAAATGTATTCTGACTTTAAATCATATGGCTGGAATGTAGAAAAAAATTGTCATAGACTGTATAGTGGTTATTCTAATCAAACAGATAAGAAAGTTTTAATATCTACATGGCAAAGTTTATATAAGTTACCGAAAGAATATTTTGACCAGTTCGGTGTAGTGTTTGGTGATGAAGCTCATTTATTTAAATCTAAATCATTAACAGAGATTATGTCTAAACTTATTGATTGTAAATATAGAATAGGTCTAACAGGAACATTAGATGGAACACAATGTTTTACTAGTGATATGAGGGTAACCACTTCCACAGGACCCAAAAATATAGATAAAGTCGTGTCTGGTGATATGGTGTTATCATATAACGAAAATAATAAAACTGTCCAATATAAACGAGTGTTGGATGTATATAATAATGGCCGACCTAAGAAAGGTAAACTTTTGCTAATTAAAACTAATAATAGAACTATAAAATGCACGCCGGGACATAAACTATATACTACAAATAGAGGGTGGGTTGAAGCTAGAGAATTAACTCTACTAGACAATTTACTTATAAACTAGTTCTGGAGTTCTTATTTTATATAAATAATAATATGAATCATTACACATATCTTTTAGAATACGTTAATGGAATGCTTTATCATGGTGTTCGTTCTTGTAGCTGTAATATTGGTGAAGATGAATATTATGGGTCGTCTAAACACACCCCTAACGAAATTCCAAAGAAAACTATATTAACAAGACATAACACTAGAACCGATGCTGTAAAAGAAGAAGTTCGATACCATAAAAAGTTGGATGTTAAATGCAACAATTTATATTATAATAAGTCGAATCAAAAATGTGTTGGATTTGATACGGCAGGAGTTCCTTTGACTCAGGAAGCGAAAGATAAAATTAACAGTAATACACCTAGATTACGTGGTCAATATCATCCAATGTTTGGTAAAGTTTCAAATAAAAAGGGCAAAACTTTAGTTGAAATGTATGGCACTAAAAAGTCTGATGATATAAAGAAAAAAATGGTTGCAAATCGAACATATCTGTCTGGTACGAATCATGTTATGTTTGGAAAAACTCACTCGCAGGAAACTAGAAATAAAATTAGAGATAGTAGATTAGGACAATCCAGTTGGAATAAAGGTATCCCTATGAGTATTATTACACGAGATAAAATGTCAAAAAGTAGAATGGGTAAACACATATCTAAAAATGATTATAAAGTTATTACTAATATCGGCGATATACATATGGTAATTGGTATTGGTATTAGAGAATGGTTTAGATTAAACCTAAGTTGTGAGTATCCTAAAACATGCATGGCCCGTAGCATAAAGGAAGATTCGTATGTTATACAGGGAAAGTGGAAGGGGTGGAAAATTGAAATTATATAATGAAAAAATAGAATCTATATCTGAAATAAATTATGATAATGATGTGTATGATATAAACGTGGAAGATAACCATAATTATTTTATTGAAGGCGCTTTAGTTCATAATTGTCACAAGTTAGTATTAGAAGGACTGTTTGGTACGGTCAACAAGGTGGTTTCTACAGTAGAACTACAAGAGAAGAAACAATTAGCAGACTTAAAGATTTTCTGTCTAATATTAAAACATGGTGCGATTGAGTGTAAACATGTTAGTGGTATGACTTATCAAGAGGAGATGGATTACATTGTTCAGTCTGACAAAAGAAATAAATTTATACGAAACTTGGCCGCTGG
>Ga0222691_1000379_pt1 | contig 16093 bp, 25 predicted proteins | sample AntAcemetage1237_FD_179839 | JGI IMG/M metagenome (GOLD analysis project Ga0222691, IMG submission 179839) | Saline water microbial communities from Ace Lake, Antarctica - #1237 | ecosystem: Environmental > Aquatic > Non-marine Saline and Alkaline > Saline | place: Antarctica: Ace Lake... | reverse complement strand
GATTGTCAAGGTTTGTTTTATTTTCACTTGAACTAACTCTTGAATAAGTTGCAATATGTTCTATATTTGGTTCTGATTGATGAGCATCTGGAATGACAACTGTACCTGTTGGTAGTTGATATGCTCTATCGATTAGTCCTGCATGGAAATGATTCCATGCCGTTCTATAAGTTACATTATTTTCTTTTGCATATTGGCTTAATTTTTTCATACCTTATATCTAGTAACAATCTTCGATATTTTTTCTAAATTTTTCTATTTTTTATTTAACTGTTTTTAATACCACAAATTGAATTCAGTCTAGACAAGGTTCCTGTATGCTGAAAAGAATCTATACCTACAACATCCCAAGATGTTTGGTCTAAAAAATAATTCAGGACATGTGAACCTACAAATCCACCTATACCAGTAATTAATATTCTTTTCTTCATTTTTTTTCCAAAATTTCAAACGAGTGCTTGTTAACGTAGTCAACCCAACCTTTATTAAGACCTACGGATTTGTAGTCCTTTTTATAATAAAAACCACCTTCTATAAATTTAGATATAGAAGATATGATTTTTTTATTTTTTATTGTATATGACATTGTAGAAAATATATCATTTCTATAGGTGTGTTTAAGAGAACACCTTAATAACAATGTGAATAATGAATGCCTTATTGGGTTATTACACCAATATTTGTCAGGTTGGATATAGCAAGCGAATTTATAATTAGTTTTACAAAATATAGTTCTGACTTCTGTTTTGACATTATTTTCAAATCTATAAATAAAGTCTGCTATATTTTCAATATGAACATGATTTATAGAATAAAAAAAAACAGATTTGTTGTTTGATTGAGTATAATACTCTGAAGAAAAATTTTCTCGACATTTAATCCATCTGAAAGGGTTATTATCTAAAGAAAAACTTCCTATACTAGGAAGTCTCTCTAATTGACAACCATGTTTAACCCGATTTTCTATATTCATAAAAATTATTTATAGTTAGGTTTAAAATCAAACAGATTATTGTCTGTATAATCTTTCAAGAGGGGGCTTTTTTTAACTTTAATATCACTATCAACACTATATCCTGATTCATATGAACTTCGTCTTTTTAAACGATCTAAATCTTCATCAATTTGATTAGTGTTATTTTGAAATATCCTACCACTACCAGAAGGTGGTGTTAGTTCTTCAAGTTCTTCAAGTTCTTCTAAAGACTCTTCATTATAACCTGATTTTTCATCATGAATTGGTTCTTTATTGACAATGGGCATGATTGGCCTTGATGTAAATATTCCATCCAATACACTAACTGGATACTCTACCCCATTTGGGTGATCTTCTTTAGAATAAAGAAATGGTTTTGAATAATCGCAAATCATTTCTTGTAGAACTTCATTTGAGAATTTACATTTTATATAAGGCAATCTGTTATTTACCACCATAATATTAGATGGACGAGACCCGATAAATCCTTTCACGAAAAAATTTGAATCGACCGTTTCTCCATAGTTGACATATGAAGGATAACATATCCAACCTTTATGAACATCTGGATCATATTGTCTTTTAGATTTAAAATCATAAACAATAGCACCATCTTCTCTAATAGTAGCAACTGGAACGATATTATTAATAATAGGAACAGATGTTTTTCTTGTACCTATTGTGCAAGGCAAATCAAATCGTGTCTGAACATTACCTGTATTTATCAGGACATGGTGTTCTCTTGGGGTTTGTCCTTGAACCTCAAGGGCGAAAAAAAATATCAAAACAACTAATAAAAATTTCATAATTTAACCTAACTCATTTTTGATTTCTTGTAATTTATCTATACCTAAAATATCTTCATTTTGTACCCATTTTGATTTTTCTGAAGACCACGTAAAAGGATATTGTGGTCTTGATTCTAGTAAATCAAACAAATGCCCTAAATTATCACTATATCCAATGCTTCTATGAATGAACAAAGGTGATAAATCATCATATCTAGAAATAAGTGATCTGATCGACTTTATATTTTCTGTAGTGACTTCCATTAAATCCTGATTTAAGTTGATTTAAGCATATAGAATTATTATAGTTATTTTAAAAGATAAAGCAATCTGTGACAGAATAATTATTGTTATTTTTTTTCTGCATCAGTAATTTGAATATAGCTGATTGGCGTATTATCAGAAGCAATATCGAGAGATAAATATTTCATAAACCTGTTAAAAACGGCATCAAATTCAGTATCATTTGAAAAGCCAAGACAATCAAGCAATTCTTTTTTTGAGTAAGAATGTTTGATTGTTTGATGAAATTTGTTTTGACCATATTCTTTTCTTATCATTAAACACATCAATGTAGCTTCTTGGTCAAATAATCGTTTTTCAGATTCAGATAAAGATTGGTATTGACTTGTATCAATCGTCAAAAGAACAGATCCATAAAAAACAGGTTTTTTTGTAATAACGATATTATTTAATGGAGTGATAATTTGTTTAATTAAATCGTGACTTCCGTTAAGCACGGACATTCCTCTAACTAACCATGGTTGAATCGAATGTTTATTTTCTACAGCAACTTCTTCCATTACTGCAAGTGTAAGTGAAGGTGTAATTATATCTTGTGGCAAAGAATCGAGAGGTAACCACAAATTTCTTTGAACCGTACCATTATTTAATATTTCTGATTCGTAATGAGGAGCCTTTAGCCCAAGTAAGGTTTGGTGCATTTCGGTGTTTTGCGTACAAACCACAAAACATTTACCGTTAAATGGTCTATCGACGAGACCCCATCTTTGGAAAATCCATGTTTTCATAGATTCAAGATTTTCGTACAAGTATTTACCTTGATTAGCATCAATACTTAAAATCACAAAATTCTTAGTCTCAAACTTATTCCATACTAATTTGTCAATTTCTGGATTAGTGTTTTCGATCAAAGTAGGAGTAGGAACTGTCGATTCCCCAAAAACTAATTCAGGGGATTGAGCATTTACTGAAGTAGAAATCAAGATAGATATCAGGCAGATAAGTTTTCGCATTTTTTTAACTTCTTAAGATTTTCTTTAATAATTTGATGTATTCTTGTTTTGCTTAAATTTCTTTCAACAGAAATTTCATTCATTGATTTCTGATTCCAATAATAGTCAAAAACAATTTCTTTACCAAGACCTTCTAGTGAATCTAGAATAAAATTATCTTCTATATGTAAATATTCCTTTTCAAAAAAACTATCTTCAAAATAATGTTTACATGACCTTCTTGAAAAATCAAATAATCTACCTTGGATCTTAATTCTGGCAAAACATTGAAAAGGTACGTTCTGTGATGAATCAAATTTTAAAGCAGCTTCACACAAACCTAAATAACCTTCAGACAAAAAATCGTCTTTATTCTGGTGTTGGGGTACTCTTAGGTAATATTTAAAAACTATTCTATTACAAAACTCTATATTATCTATAATTAAATTGTGTTGGGTCTTGTTCATCTGTAATCTCTGTTGTTCTATTGTTTGATTTTTGTATTTCGTAGTCGCTTTCTATAAGTTTTTTAAAATCCATCACAAAACGTGACAAACTTATCAGAATAATAGCATTATGTATTAATAGTATTACACAAATAATGTTAATTGTAATTAAAAAAGAGTTCATAAGTCATTTTCTGGAAATAAACTAGATATATCATATAATAGTAAATTTCCCGAGGATTTTGATGTTGAAATTATCAATTTTATTTCTGGGTCATTCTTCCATTTAAAATCTTCGAATAAGTTAATCCTATCATTAACAACAGACTCTAAAACTAGACCATTTTCCGTTAAAGCCAAGTTACTTTCCGTATTATGATTTAAATTTAAAATAACATCAAAATTATTACAGAAAGATTCATCATTAAAAATGAAATTAATATTAGTGTATAAAGTACTTTGTCCTTTAGTTCTTTTTATCAAAATATTCATTGACCAATCTTGGTTAAATTCATCACACCCTAAATCAAAAACAAAGTCCCATCTTTCAACTTCTTGAAAAGAAGGTCCTTGTCCAATAAAATGAATATTCTCTAGCCATCTTTTTTTATTTGAATTATAATTTAAATCTATGATATCTTGATTTTTCAAACCATTTCTAGTTAAAAAATCTTCAATTAAATTATTGGAAAATATATTAGTTTCAAGGAATAACGTTCCAGGTAATGTTCCACAACCACATGCCGCAATTATATTTTCATTTATTGATTGAATATCACTTTCAGGTAATTCTATGTTTCCGTATTCATATCCACTTATGGTATCATGATAATCTATTATAATAGTAATTACTCCTTTGGAAGTTGAGTCAAATTCATTACCAGATAATAAAGAAATATAACCATTATTAGAATTATTGTAATTTTGAGATAAATAAATAAATTTTGAATTAAGTAACAAACTTCCTTCTGACAAGTGTGTGTAATCTACTCCAAAATAGGAAGATCCAGATATTTCTAAGTGAGACAAATTATTTAAGCGGTATTCATTTAGATTATATAAACTAATAAAACCTTTGCTTAAAAAATTATAGTTTATTGATTCTGTATATGTGGTATTATTTAATGTTAAATTACCTTCTGAGTGATGGATATAGTCTAGAACATTATATTCCGAATTATTAAATAACCTAATTATACCTATAGAATTAAAATTATAATTAAGTTGTTCTATTTCATAAGTAGAATTATAGTAAATAGACATAAATCCAGAAGTCTCAAAAAATAATCTAGTTTCATGTTGATAAAAAGAAGAAGAATTTCCTGAAAGAGTTATATGTCTATCTAGAAAAATAGTATTAATACTTTCTCCCACATAAAATGTACTAACAACTGCATTGACTTCTAGATAAAAATCAACACAGAACTGCAAACACTCAGGTATTTCACAAAAACTTTGTGGAGTCAACTTATTACAAGCATCAGATTGTTCGACTTCTTTGTACACAGGTCTTGAATATAATTTAATTGATTCTATCTTTGATTTAATTGGCGGATTTAAATAATTACGTTTTAACTTCTCACATAAATCTGCCACATTCAAAGCAGCAACGACAGTAGTAAATCTATAACCAGAGACTAGACCAGATCCGCAAGCAGCGTCACTAGGGTCTATATTTTGAGATTCACAAGTGGGTGGTAAACAACTTCCCTCTATTTTATAGTATTTCAGAACATTGTCGTTTACATTCCATTCAGAATTAAATCCAAAATCTATTTCTTTGGTTAAAGTACTAGTCATTTGCAGGTTCTAACTTATCAAGAATATCAGCTACTAATCTATGTCTCACTATATCTTCAGACGTGAAGTTAATTACACCAATACCTTTAATTCCTTTCAATTTATTAACTACGTCCATAAGATCAATGTCATCTCCTCTTTTAAGCAAATCACATTGTTTAGGATCTCCTGTTATAATTAACTTAGTGTCTGGATTAAATCGTGTAAGAAAAAGTTTTAATTGTGAATAGGTAGCGTTTTGTGCTTCATCAAAAATACAAATAGCATCTGTGAAGTTTCTGCCTCTCATATAAGCTAGTGGAGCCATTTCTACAGCGGTTGTGATTGCTTCTCGTTGTGGGTTCTCTTTGCTAGGACCAAGCATCTTGTCCATAGCATCAAAAAGAGGCATCATATAAGGATGTATTTTTTCCTCTAGCGAACCTGGAAGGAAACCTAAATGTTCTCCAGATTCAACTATAGGTCTTGTTAGAATAATTTTACTCTTGTTGTTTCTTAAAACCTCATTAACAGCAAAAGCCATTGAAAGAAAGCTTTTCCCTGTCCCAGCGGGTCCTATTAAAAATAATACATCATGTTGTTCAAAAGCTGCATACGCCAATTTTTGAGTTGAATTAAGTAAATCTAAATTGAATTTCGATCCACTTTTAGCACCAGTCTTTTTCAATTTTTGAGTCATAAAATTTTTTCTACATACAAGAAGGGTTTAGTGTTTATAATGTTATATTGATTTTATAAATTTAAGCAAATCTTCTTTATTGTATTTATTTAAAGAATAATCAGAATAATAAGAAGCATAATACATACAAAAATCTTCTTCAACTATATTAGTAATTTTATTCTTATTGTTTAACTTGACCCATGCTTGTTTCTTTTCTTGAGAAAGTTTTGACCAAACAACATGACCAATTTCATGTAATGTAGTAAATTCTTTACTAAAAAGCCATGGAGAACAAACTACAATATTTTTATTAAACATCATACCAACATTTTCTTTATCATTCTTTAAAGTTAAACCATTTTGATATTTAAAATCATAGTCAATCAACATATCTCTATGTTTTTTTGGTATTTTTTTCAAAGTTTTAACCAAAGATTTTTTTTCTTCCTTTTTGTTATTTTCTATAAAAAAATCTTTGAAGTTCATAATACCTTACCAAATAAACACATTTACTATATTTATAGGTGTTTATAAATAAAATCCAATAAAAAAAAGGTTATTGCCTTTACTATGTCAATTGGCAATAACCTTTCAGGTAAAACACTATTAAATAAAATCAAGAAGATTGTATTTCATGAACTATTTGAGGTAGTTTAGCCCATGCAATTTCTATCTGACGTTCGTATTCACTAATATTGAGAGCAAATATCCTGTAATGGTGAGCAATAACAGTTTTGAGTATTTGAGGCTTATATTGATTGGTTTGAGCCTTAATCGTAAAGGCAAAGGGTGCCCCAACTTGTGGTAATCTTACATCAAAAGGACCAATATCATTCCAACAATCCCTTCTTACCATCATGCACCATTCTTGAACATAATCAATTTGTTGATTCTGCATTTCATATGACTGTAACTCTAACCCAATTATACCAGCATTTTGTGACTCTGAAACATTTATAAATAAGTCAAGCCAAGAAGGATTAAGAATCACAACATCATGATGCAAAAACACAATATACTTTGAGTTTTTATCAGCGGCTTCTGCCCCTTTGTTAGCAGCTTCTGCCCACATCAAATTCTCTTGATTTCTTACTACCTTTATTTGATCTTCAATAGAGTCCAAGAATTCTTGAGATTCTTTATCAGACCCATTATCTACGACAATAATTTCGTAATTGTTATTTGAACTTGTCACAACTACAGATTGAATACATAAATTGAGGTATTCAGGTCTGTCTCTATGGACAATAACTATCGATATTTTGTCATCAGAACTTGTTTTGCCTACATCAATCGACATAGTCGATCTTTTGCTTTCAAGTGGATTATGGGGTTTTTCCATGTTATTCCTCATCTACTTCGATTTCGAATGCCCCTATTTCAAGATGACACATTGCATTACCTTGAGGAGTGGATATTTCTTGTGGTATTGGTTTATTTTCAGAATCAACGTATTTAGATTTCAAAACTTTCATCGCTTCATCAGCTTTTCTTGCTGTTCTATAAGCTTTTTCTGTCTTAACAAAGACATACTCTCCTTCAATTTGTCTGGCAACTGAAATTACAGCAAAAAATACGTTCGGCCTATCAGTCATGGTTCACCCCCTTCGCTGATAGTTCACCTATATTATTTACTGGCTCATTTTGCTGCATCACCAGTTGCCTAATTTGCCAGCATGTCTTATTATAGTAATTATTACTCACTTTTATTTTCTCTTTTTTTGTATTCTTCAAAATTAACAATAAAATTTTTATAAACACCGGAATTCATTTTTTTAGCTTTTTTGATTAAAGCTTTTTCTAATTCAGATTCTAAATGCTTAGATTCTATAAAAGACTTAACTTCTTTGAACGAATAATTATCTTTAATCTTTATTGGATCTGAATCCCCGAAACTAATTTTTGATATTTCCATGTTTTTTTAACTTTCTTTCAAGTAGTTTTCTAGCTTCCATAGTATGATTCATCTGTTCCAAAGGCACCTCAAATGAAGATTCTTGTTTAAACATAGAAACAAACTCCTGTAAACCTTCCGTGTCTTCAACTTCTTCTAATTCACCTTGCTTGTACACCTTTCCATTCATTGCATCATAAAATACTAATTCTTTTTCATTGATTATAAAAGGGAAAACAGGTCTGGCGTTCATAAATAATTGATCCGATAATGTATAGTTGTTTTTGGTAAATTATGAATTTTAAAGATTTTATTTATTATAATGAGTTTAATGTTCCACATATTACTAAAAAAGGACACATATTAAATATAGAATATAACAAAAACCCTATTAGGATCAAGATAAGTGATGGCACCCAACTATTTTTACATATAGATGATTACAAAAGATTGAACAAAGAGCCTAAAAAAGGAGACAATATTTCCATAGAGTTTCAAAGGAATCCTGAAGATATTTCAGAGAATCCTTCAAAGATCAATAAAATATTCATCCATTAAATTCATCTGTGATTTTCCCAAGAATTTTTCCAATCACTAGAAACGATATTACTTGAAATCATATTATTCGATGCCATATTTGGTTGTATGATGTCAGGATTATATCCTGGTTCATACGGTCCTGGGACATATTCTTGTTTGATGTAATCCAGTATCTCTTGTTTGAAAGATTTCTTCCATTTTTCAAATCCAAACTTAACTATAACAACTGTTCCTAAAATTAATATAAATAAGAATAGTAAAATGGTTGGTAATTTATCTTTATTCATTGTCAAATTCTCTCAGTGACTCTAAAATTTCTAAATGTTTTTTATTAACCTTTTTGGGCATTTTTAAATTAAATTTTAAATAGAAATTACCTTTTCTATTACTATTAGGATATGGCATACCCTTGCCTTTCACTAATAACCTTCTATTTAAATCCCATTTTGGAGGGATAGTGATTGTAAACAATTCTTTAAATAGAGTGTATTCTATTTTTCCACCTAATACCAATAGAGTATAAGTTAAATCCATACTACCCAATAAATCCTTACCAGCTAATTCAAGTTTTTCATCTTTGTCAATAATTATTCTTCCTATATAGGATACTAAATCTCCTGTTCGGATCTTTAAATAAGAATTATCTGTTACACCTTTAGGAATAGTGACATCAACATCAAAATCAAAATCTTTTACTTTATTTGTATTTTTACATAATTTACAATTAAATCTATTTTTGCAAAAACATTCTTTAAATTCTGTCAATCTAACTGTTTTAGTAATGCCATAATATGCTTCAGGAATGGTTATTCTAATATCAATTTGCACTCTATTAAAAAAATCTTTTATTTCAAAATCTAAAGGACTTTTTTTATTAAAGTTTTTACCTCTATCATACTTAGATTTTTTGCTAGGGTCTGACAAAGTGTCAAAAGCCTCATTAATTTCTTTTATATCACAAGTAACATCACCCTGTTTGGTATCAGGGTGATGTTTTATCATTAAAGATCGATAAGCTTTTTTTATTAAATTTATGTCTTCGGTATAATCAATACCCAAGACATTATAATAATCTCCCATGATTTAAACTAATACAGCTTTAATTTGGTGTGGTTCCACCAAAATCATTTGTCTACCTGCATCATTCTGAATCTCTGGTAATGGTGTAAAGCTTCCAGAAAGGACTACTCTGTCCCCTAAATCGAATCCCCAATCATTAGGGACAGTTTTGACACCAACACCTCTAATGAAGCCTTGTGGAGCCCCTTGTTGGGCTGCTATATAACTTTCAGGCATTTCTAATGCAGTATTCTTCATTAGTTCCTTATCCCCAATTCGTTCTACTAAAACCTGAGTACCACAAGGTACAGCTTTTTTAAGTTCTTTCATCATAAACCTCTTTCATAATTAAAAATTTTAAGACAACACGCCATCTATTTGTTCCCAATCCTTTTCTGGTCTTACTTCAAGGTTCTTATTCCACGCAGCCTGAAGTATTTCTGGCTTAACTTTCTTTTGTTTAGCCAGTTTTATCATTCCATTTATATCTTTACTAAAACACTTCCCGCCAAAACCTAAAAATCCATCAGGTCCAGGAACATCCATATGACTAGTGCCTATTCTGGAATCTAGTTTTAACATATTTTTAACTTCATTATAATCAACATTAATTTTTTCACATATTTGATTAATTTCATTAAAGAAACTTACTTTAGTGGCTAAAAAAGAATTAGTTGTATACTTTATCATTTCAGCGGTGGTGCTGTCTGTAAAATACAAAGAAGTTTTAGGAAACAACAATTTATAAATATTTCCTAAATATTTTGAATAAGAAGGATCTCCTCCAATTATTATTCTATCTTGATTTTTAAAGTCTTCCATATAATTGGCTTCTGTTAAGAACTCGGGATTATACAAAACTTTACAATTTTTATATTTTTGATTTAGTTTTGTTATAGTCCCTGGTACTACCGTAGATTTAACGACAATAGTTGCTGTTTTTTCTGTGTACTTACTAATATCTTTCACAACCGATTCAACAACAGATATATCACAAGTACCATCTGGTTTCATTGGAGTAGGAACACAAATAAATATTGGTCCATCTTTAACCACTTCTACTAAATTTTCTAAAAGATTATTTCCAGATGGTGGAGAAAAGTTCCGTTTAGTATGTTCTATCCATTTATCTTTTTCATCTATTCCAAAAACACTCACAATATCCTTAAATGTTTCACCTACAGCACTTCCTACATAACCATAACCTACTACTCCTATAACATCACAAGGAGTAATATATAATGAATTCTTTTCGCCACAAACACAATTCTTAGTAAATTCATCGATTACGTTATTACATATTTCGCATTTTTTCCAATAAACCATTTTATTTCCTAAATTTAAACCTATCATCTTAAGTAAGCTAGATTTAATAAAAAAACTTCATATTAATCAATTAATATAAAGTTTAGTTAATTAAGTTTTTTAAAACAAGTATTATTTATTCGAAATTGATTCGATCATTGAATGAACATATCTGCCATCAATTTTTGGATTCTGAATTACTTTACCCCATTCGGCACATTTTTCAACAAATTCCTGAACATTTTTCAATCCAAGATCTTTGTGAGCATTTTCTCTATTTTTGAACTCTAAACGAATACTGACATTATGACCTGCTTGAAGCCATTTTTTAACACGTTCTAATTTAAAATCTAAATCAGCTTGACCCGTATTAGTTCTAAACCTAACTTCTTTCAAGGAAGTGTTTGTCTTATTGCTTTTTTTGCTTTTTACACTTTGCTCATATTTATGTTTACCATAATCCATTATTTTACATACAGGCGGACGAGATTTTGCATCGACTTCCACAAGGTCTAAGCCATTTTCAATAGCTATTTCTTTAGCTTTGAATGTCTTATACTCTCCATGATTCACCCCATTATGATCTATTAAGATTATTCTTGGTAATCTAATTTGATCATTTATTCTTGGACCCTCATTTTTTACTGGCGAAAAGTTATTTCTGTTCTTAAAACTCATTATCAAATGAAACCTAATTAAATTTCTGGTGTAAAACTATCAACTATCTGAATCACAAAACCTTCTCCTTCTAAAGGAAATCGTCTTATCCACTCTACACCCTCTCCTAAAGAACATTGATAGGTAGAAGGAGTATAATTACTAGGAGTAAAACTTGGAGTTACAGATGCTGAAAAACTACTCAAATAATTCATGACTACTTCTTCATCTTGCATTTTAAGCAACTTAAATTCCAACCAATAACAACCAGGGAGGCAAGTGTGTTCTTTTTCCCATTCTTGAACAAACAAAGTATCAACCAACTGATCTTCAAGAACAGTGCTGTCCTCTTTTTCGAAATCATCTAAAATTGTTTGTATAGTACATGAATTATTCAAAAATCTAAAAATACGAAAAGGTTGTCCTTTTTTGTAAGATGTAGCTAAACTTCCATGATAGCCTCTTTGTACCTTTATAAAATGATTTTTTTCATCAAAACCAACAACAAGCATATATTCAGGAAGTCTTGTCTGTTCGACCATAATAATATCATTAATCATTATTTGATTAAACCCTACATTATCTGCAAGCTGAAAATAATCTTCGGTTTCGGTTAATGCACGTCGTAATTTCCCTTTCGTCCACATATTAGATTCTAGAATATAATTTTCACCTAAAAAATCTAAAGGTCCATCACAATCAGAAATAGACACTTTGAAATCTGGTTTTGTGTCATGTCTCTTGATTACAAAATCAGGACATGTATTACAGTTTGATTTATCGGAACATTTATTCATAATAACTATTTAGTCTTTTGACTTCATTTCTTCCGATCTATCATCTAAATCATCAGCAAATTCTTCTAATTTAGTAGAACATGACTGTATTTTCATTTTACACTTATTCGTGAACTACCCCAACCCTAAAGAGGTAGGGGCTTCCTGCTTCACTCACAATTGCTTTATTTCCAATTAAGGATACAAGTCTAATATCATGTCCACAGGCTTTTTACTTCGGGCGGTTCCCGCCTTGAAGATTTGATCCTAACTAAAGGATCGTTTTTGTGTTTGCCATTTGGTTATCATAGCAAATATATTATAGTAACATATTGTTAAAAAACAAGTTTAATTATGTTTTTTCTAATTGGCGGCTCTCATCCCACTACCCTAAAGAGGTTTGGGTCGGAGTACCGACCCAAACTTTCTACGAAAGTAGGGGTTTTCTCGCCGCCGATGGATAAAGACAACCAATAACAAACAAGAAAAACAAAATACCAATTAAGATACTAATTAACTATATATATGTATTTGCGATTCGGTCATGACATATTATAAAGGCTCATTTCTGAAAATGTACTTAGCGACTCTACAAGCATCACTATCCCCAGTTTCTTTTCCTGGTTCGTCACTTAGCTTTACTAATTCAACCCATTCTTTGTCAATAGTTTCTTTGATTTTTCGTAATTTTATAACTATTTTCAAAGCTGAATTAGAAAAACCGTCATTAGAGAAATGAGTGCCAATTCCAAAACTGGTTTGTATTTTATCCTTGAAAAAACTCTTTAATTCAATAGCTTTGTCTACATCTAAGCCATCACTAAATACAATAGTTTTATAAATAGGCTTTATAGATAATTTTTCATAATGTTTGATGACTTGTTCTCCAAATGTAAAAGGACAACCACTGTCATGTCTAACACCATCATAAAGTCTAGCTAATTCTCCATCAAAATCATTAAAAAAAGCATCAGAACCATATGTATCAGTAAGAGCAATACCTAAATTGCCTTTGTAGGTATCAGCCCATCTTTTCAGTGCATATTTATTAGATCGACGTAAACCATCAATACCTGACACCCCCATAATCCATTGGTGTGACATAGTTCCAATTGGTTTCACATTATGGAATTTAGCCAAGTGTACATTGGAAGTTCCCATAAAATTGGAATAATTTTTGGCTATTGACACAAATTGATTTTGTATATAAAAATTCCTGCGTCTTCTAGTGCCGAAATCAACAAAATTACAATTAGTGAAACCTAATCTGGCTATTTTTGTTTCTGCTAACAGCCTTTGATTATCTGTATCCCAATCGGTATCACAATATCTAAAATAAAGATCACTAATAGTTGCAAGTAAAGGAACTTCCCAATAAACAGTCCTGTGCCAATCACCTTCTATGTTAAGATTCAACTTACCATCATTATCAACATTAAAATAAACTTCAGATGAATCAAATTTAAAATCTTTTAATGATTGCACATATTTACTGGTTAAAAACTTACGTTGACTTAGATAGTTTAATTCTTCTGTAGAAAACCTTAAGTTACACAAATCTTCAATAGCTATTGCGAGTCTTGATTCAAAAAGCTTATTAAATTTTTGCTCACCCCTATTAATGAAATCATATGAAACAATTGGTTTTTCGAAATTGTCACGAATGGCTTGAGCGACAGTAAAAGTATATAGATCGTTGTCCAGCATTGATTGTATCATGATTCACCTTTATTTATTATATTCGTTGTTTATTATAAAATAACCAGTTGTACAACTAGTTAAAATTGTGACTAGATAAGTGGTAATAATAGCCCATGTAGGCACTGGTATAGTAAGGTATTCAAATTCTTGAAACGGTTTTCTTTTCCATTTTTCAGGAACTGTTTTGACGATAAATTCAGATATGCTTAGAAGATCTAACTGATCTTGGTTTTCTATAAAATCTCTTATTTTGATTTTCAATTCATGATTACCAGCATATCCATCTGGTGACCAGCAAAAATTTTCATTCCATAGAACCTTATTGTTCTTATCTTTGCCGATACAAACCACGAATTCATTTTTGTTAAAACCCTTCCAATGTGATTGTTGAAGGTATGCAACTTCCCTTCCTTCATTTTCGTACAGCAAAACCCACAATCTTATCTGTAATTTTTCGCCTTGAGTGGCATTGAACTTTTGTAAAATTGAATCAGCTTTATTATCGTTATAACCTAGGATAACAGGATCATTAAAAACATTAGTTATCTTAGTCCATTCATGAACTCTTTTTATTTCATTAGGTTGTAAAGATTTAAATTCGAATAAGCCATCATTCGGCAGTATTTTATTTTTGTACGAACCAGTAGTGAAAATAGGAATAAAAGTTTTATCTTTATGATTCCATGTAGCTTCATATTTATCCCCATCAATTGAGTGATAATCTCTGTGCATATCAACAAATAATTGATTCCCGAAACGATTTGCTGCCCAATTATATTGATTGGTGGTTAAACCTTTTCTCTCTCCATTGCTTCCATATGCTAACCTTTGTTCAGGGTGATGCTCTACATCATATAGATGTTCATCTCCTACATAAACAGATGCATAAGTAGGATTTCCGTTACTGTCAGTACCTGTTTGAACTTCTTGATAAATCGGATGAGAACAAGGAACTTCTTCGTTCCATTCTTCTATTCTTTCTACTTTTAAACAAATTCCTCCTAATCTTTCATAATCCTTTGTTTGTGACATTTCTCCAAGAAACAAAAACAAAGGAATAATTATAAAAGATGGTATTACAGGAATTGTGATTTCCCACCATGCAATTTTGTGAGGATATAAACGATAGAACACTCCAATGAAAACTATTGGCAATAATATAGATGCTACTAAAAGATACATATTTTCCCTTATTCAAACAGGTTAACATTATCTTCATTACCAGATTCAAATGTTTCGTTAGTTTTAGAAGAAGTCACTATAATAGCTTTTAATTCATCCCGTCCCCCTAAGAACAAAGAAGATGGGATTTGTTGGAGTAAATCGTCATGATCTTTTTTAATTTGTAGTAATTTCTTTTGACTTTCTAAAAATGACATACGTTGAGATTCAATTGTTGTCATTAATTTACTGAACAAATCAGGGGTTACATCGACTTTAGATTGTGTGAAGAAACTTGCTAAAGAACCATCACCAGCAATTCCTTGTTGGGCGTTCATGATTTCGACAAATGTTTCTTTGAATGATTCTCTTTCTTTTGTAGTTACTTGAGTTTGTTGTTGGATTATTTTCCAGACATTATCGAAGGTTGCTTTGTTTAGTTCTTGTTGTGCAACAAATTGATTTCTAAGACTAATTTCTTTGTTATTTGCAGAAACGTACATGAACGATACAGTCATAATTACAACTGTACATAACAGGAATAGACTTAGCAAGACACCATGAATAGGTTGAAACTTCATAATATTTTATTTTGGGTGTGAGATATTGGTTGTAGTCATATTGTAGATGAATTCAGGGCGATGTAAAGTTTTATTTTCATTTTTAACTTACTAATTTAATATAGATTAAATTAACAGGTGATGAAATGAAAGGAATATGTTTAGCAGGTGGTTTAGGAACTAGAATGTCTCCCATAACAAATGTTACAAATAAACATTTGTTGCCAATTTATTCAAATAACGAAGCGGTTCCGATGATACATTACCCTATAAACACTTTAGTTAATAGTGGGATAAATGAAATATTAATTATTTCATCACGTAATCATTGTGGTCATATTATCAATCATATTAGTGATGGTTGTGAACTACCCCGACCCTAAAGAGGTAGGGGCTTCCTGCTTCACTCACAATTGCTTTATTTCCAATTAAGGATACAAGTCTAATATTATGTCCACAGGCTTTTTACTTTGGGCGGTTCCCGCCTTGAAGATTTGATCCTAACTAAAGGATCGTTTTTGTGTTTGCCATTTG
>Ga0222691_1000375_pt1 | contig 16137 bp, 22 predicted proteins | sample AntAcemetage1237_FD_179839 | JGI IMG/M metagenome (GOLD analysis project Ga0222691, IMG submission 179839) | Saline water microbial communities from Ace Lake, Antarctica - #1237 | ecosystem: Environmental > Aquatic > Non-marine Saline and Alkaline > Saline | place: Antarctica: Ace Lake... | reverse complement strand
TCACCATCTGTTTCATCAATAATATTAAACTTTATACTTACATCTTCACCAAACATAAACGAAATGCCATCTGTACCAACTGTCTCACGAAGAATAGCAAATCCATCCTCCAAAAGAAGATCACTTCCATCATCACCTTGAGATTGTGAAAGATGTCCATCCTCAGTACCATTAATAACAATATTATTAGATATCTCTTCAGCACTTTCAGATATGATACGGTCCAAGTCTTCAGTAACTAGTATACCAAACTCACCAGCACCTGTACCGTGAGATATCTCAATTCCTTCAAAATCAGGAAATGCATTTTCTGGGGTTTCTAGTTCTACAAACCCTTCACCAGTTTCGTTTTCAAGAATAAATCTATCACCATCCTCTTGAATAATAGAAGTTTCTAATAGAATTTCAAACTGATCAAATAGGATTGTACCAAGACGATATTTTATAGGTTCATCAAATACCGTTCTGAATGTAGAAGCAAGAATTGCACTATAGGTATTAAGATCATAATCATTTCGTGTAAGGCTTGCGCCGGAGATGCCAAGTTTCGCAGAAACGAATGATGTGTTGATAACTTTTGAGAATACATTAAATCCAGCTGGATGAACTGCTTTTTTCAACTCATTCAGATATTGATTGCCACCAGCGTTTGTCTGAATTTCATATGAGAATTGCTGATAATAATAAGAGTCTTGAATCCTGATAAGAGCTTCACCAATTAAATTTTCAATACCACCAAATCTACCAGATTTCTCAGTCGTAGTTCCTAGTGTAATATTTGACTTTGCAATATCTGCATGAACGATTGTCGCAGATGCTGCAGAAGTTGTTATTGCTGTTGTTCCAGCAGAGAAATCTGCACCAGCATCTTCAAATAATACTTTTTCTGTGGCATGAAGAGAGGATGCATTTGTCCCATCCAAGATTAAGTTATCAAAGGGAACATCATCCTCGTATAGAAGTATTCCATTGCCATCCCCGTTGTCATCTTGGTTTAAAACGATATTATTGTTTGGATCATCCGTTCCATTCGCATCTGTTGCATTAGGAATGATTTTTTCACCAGCGTTTGTACCACTAGCATCAGTACCATTAAGAACCAAATCATCTTCGTAGGATAGATCAGCATCAAGTACGATAAAGTAACCAGCACCATCTGAAACGATTGGGATTGGTGAACTTTCTAATATAAATTTTACCTGCCTTGGTGCAGATGAAAGTTGAGTAGTTTCATTATCAGAACCAAGGAAGTTGTTATCCTCTGTAATTATAAATCCACTATCTCCAGTACCATCTTCCAAATCAAAGTAAGATAATCTTTGTCCGCTCTCCATGATAAGATCGCCGTCACCACTCTCCAAGAGTATCATCCCAGTATTAGTTGAGAGGTCATCTATTAAAAGTCTGTCTCCATCCTCACTAACTAGATTTTCTCCATAGACAAGATTAGCATCTAAAATAATATTTACACCAACATACTCATTAGTTGCAAGTGAGTCTTCTAGAAGCACACCCTCATTAGAAGTTCCGCCCTGAGATTCATCTTGAATAGCAATATTGTCTTCAATTGAAACTGTTAGAACTTGGGTTGTAGAATCATAAGCCCGAACTGTTCCTGTGTGTGAAGTTAATGCTGCACCCACAGCAAAAGTTCCAGTGATGTCTTTAATGACAAAATTTCCACGGGGTTCCATAATAGGTGATTCACTATAATCAAAACCGGGGTTAGAAACATTGATAGAAGATATACGACCAATATCCGTAGTGGTTGACAATACTTTAGCACCTGTACCATACTGACTTCTAACAGCCGCAGTTGGTAACAGTGAATACCCATCACCACCCTGAGTAACCGTAATTTTTGTAATATCACCAGAACCAGATTCTAAGATAAATCCTTCATTGTCATAACGGTTTGTGTCTATGACTTTTAAATTTACCGCCCACTCAGACTCAACACGATCACCAAGAACAGCCTCAGTGTTTATACCATCAGTATAAGAAGCCGCATTTCCAGACTCACCATATAGATGATCTGAACGATGATTATAGTTACCACCATAGAGGGTATATGTTGAACTGTTGTATGATGATTGAGCAATAGCTGTTGTTGCAGTTGGTGAATAGAAAGTAATACCGGGATACTCTAGGAATTGATATTGTCTCACTGCTGTTGCTGCGCTCTCAAACACCAACACCTCATTGTCCAGTAGTGTCTGTGCAGCAGACATTGTAATTGAATTTTGACTTGTAACGGAGACGACTGTAACAGTATTACTCAAACCGATACTGTTTGATCTAACAGTCATTCCCACCAAAATTTCATCACCAGAATTTCCGTCCAAGATTACTGTTGTTGAATTAAAAGTTGCCCCGTTGGCCAAGCCGCTAGATTTTGTGATAGTAGTCTGTTCAGCAGAATAATTTGTCAAATGGATTGGATAGTAATAACCGATACCATTGTTGTATATAACATCAGTACCATAAACTGTATATGGTTCCTCACCCTCAATTGTACCCTCTTCCAACTGAAAGTTAAACAGATCAATAAACTGATTTGTACCAGATTCCTGTACAATAATATCACCATCAGTTTCATCGATGATGTTACCATTTATAACTGTAACCTCAGCCTTAGCACTATCTACAAACCCTGCTTCAGTACTATTATCAGTAAATACAACAAGGTCACCAATCTCATAGTTGGTTCCTGCATCATCAACAACAACACCAGAAACCGAACCAGTTTCTACCTTATTAATACTAGCAGAAATATCACCACTACCAATTGCAACAGAAGTATCAAGGTCTATAATATCACTGTTACTATATAGCGTTCCGTCATTTGAAATTGTTGTAGATGAAAGTAATTGTTGAATGACAAAATTATATTTAATATTCTTTGTAGAAGATACACCAAAAATTGTTTCTCCATTAACAAATGTTCCAACCACACTTGAGATTTGAAATTCAATATAAGAAGTACCACCAGCAACAGCAAAGGTTGTTGCACTCTCAACAAGAGCAGTTGCCAAACTAGTTCCACCTGTAATAGATTGACCTATTAGTTCATTTGCAACAACATTACCAGAAGCAGAACAACGAATAACTGTGGGCTGATCCCAATCAGCAGCTGACGCTTTTAACATATACTGGTTTGGATAGAATATTTCTGCATCTTCATCCAGAAGGATTTTCATAAAGAGTTTAGCACCCTCCTTAGTTCCCTTCCGTCGATACAACTCACGAATATGTTTTTCTAGATTTCTCTTATCGATACCAGTTGCGGTGTTACTAGGAATTCCTTCCATAAATGATTTACGAAACTGTTCGATGAAGTCATAGATGGTATTGTCAATGTCAGCGTAAGCCAATAACTGCTGAATATTCTGAACCGGGTTTGCACGATACCTTGTGATCTTACCAGACGCACCAGAGGTTGAACCTGTAACAGTTTCGCCAGTTTCAAACAACTGTTGAGATGAGATAAACAATCTAGGGGTATCATCCGAAAGGTCTTCAACAAGAACAGTTGCAGTAGCATAAGACATACTGCCGGTGATTGTTTCGCCTTCAATAAACTTACCTGTCGATCCCGAACCCGATTCTGTAACAACCAGTGTTCCATCTTCACTTAGAAGATTTGTGGATGTTTCGAATTCCAAAAGAATATTATCGATATTGACTTCTAATCGCAGCTCACCCGCTTCTAGAAATTCGTAATATGATCTTAGGAAACGAGAAAATTGTGGATGGTCTTCAGCAATAAAGTCAGGAAGTTGTCCATCAATCTGGGTACTGAGTTTATTCTCTAGTTCTGGGGTCCAGTTTAAATCAAATGGTGGCATGATTAATAACTCGACGGCGTTACATAATTAGTTGTTGCCACAAATGCCGAAGTACCCCCACCACCACTATTTACTGCAATGGTATCTTGTCCTCCTGTAATGATGGTATTGATTATATCAATTTCGATGATTTGATTTCTCTTACCTACAATATCATTGGACGCTGGTATTGCAGTTAACCTTATTGCTCTTGATGCATTGTCATCAACATTAGATACTGAAGTTATATAAATTGGATTAACTGAAACTAGGCCAGTTGCATAGTCTACAGTTCCGGCAGCCGAACTATGATAGGTTCGCACCCCAGAAACCAAATAGTATATACGAAGGTTGCCCGCACCATCATCGTCAAAGAACATCTCGTTTGTATTGTCTTGTATGTAGAAACCTGTTGATGCAATGATACCACCCCCAGATGCGTTGTGTCCAGAGTGTGGATTGAAAAGTGAGTTTCCAAATTGAATTGTGAAAGAAAATGAACCAGATGTGTTTGGTGTATAAAAACTACCCAGAGTCACCGTTGTGACATTACTCAATATTGAATTATCAGTATTATCAACCAAAGAAGTAAACTGTGAATGCCTAAAAATTGAATTAAATACTTTGAGGTAATCAGTATTGTATGTTGAAATTGTATTAGATACAAGTGTCTCTATAGACTCTTTAGAACTTGTTGTTGCATTACTGTCGTATTGAAAATTACAATTGAGAATAAGAAATAGATTTTCTGGGTCAACAACCACAGGAGTAATTGATGCAACAGTGTATGGAGCCAAGTCTTTTACCAACTGTGCCTTCTGAATCTCATTTAGATTTAGACCTGTCGTTGACTTAACACTAATGAAAACCTTACCATAATCTGCAACATCAGATATACCAGTAACCGCATTAAATGAACCATCCTCACCACCCCAAACAGAAACCGCCTGAGTGTTTGCAAACAACTGTTTAACATATGTCTTGTAATCTTCTGTGGTAACACATCGACCCTGTGATGCATAATCAAGTGGTGCGTTATACTTGACAGACTCAATTGATTCTGGTTCTGACCCACCAGCAGAATTAGAAACGGTTCTAACATTTACACTATTAACCGTATCAATTGCAGCCGAACTACTAAAGACTGATGCACCATTTGCAGCACCTTTGTTGGTAACAACATAATTCATTATGATGATGTTACCATCCTCTACTGCATTGCCTAGAATACCATCACCAAAGTATATTTCAAACTTACCGTCTTCTACCTCTTGCAGAAAATATACATTGGATGTTGAAGTCAATCCTGCAATATCTGTTGCTCTCGTATATGTAGCACTTCCAGTATCCGTTGCAGAATTTTGAACTTTGATTGTAAGAGTTGTTGTATCTGCTCTATCATCATTAATAACAAATCTCTGTTCAACATTCTGGGTGTCAGCAGTATATCTAGTTGCAACAAAACTACCCTCAGCTATTGTTACATTATTGAATTGAATAGAAGACCCACTATTGGATGCAGTAACACTTTGTGTGGTTACAAACTGATAAGATGTATCCCCCACACTAGATGTGAAAACTGTACCCGCAGGCATTGTTGCACTTGCAAGAGATGTATTCAAAAATACATCAACGACTGCCTTTGCTGCTGTGGATGAACGAGTAGTATATCCCAAAGTCTTCGCATGTGAAACCACACTTGACCTCAACTGAGATGAGTCAAGGAACATCTCGTTTGCAAGCATGTTCGCATTGAAACCAAGATAGTGAGTATTGTATGCAAGAACATCAAGGAGCGCACTAAGACCCGAACCTTCGAAGTCATAGTCCTTGAACTCTGATTGATTTCGCATGAAGACTTTTAGGTTATCTTTAACCTCATCAAAGCCAAATTCTGTTACACTGAGTCTTTTTCTAGTCGCTGCCATTATCGTAATCTCTCTAATAGAACTTCCATATTCACAAGTTCTGTTGGGGCGTTAACAACATAAAACTCAATAGTAACATTATATGCATTGTTGTCAAGATTAGGTTGAGCTCGAACTCCAACGAGTCTAGCCCTTGGTTCAAAGTTCTCAATCACCTCTTCGATCTTCATAGTTAGAACATATGCAGTGATTGGCGTCATAGGTTCAAATAGAATATCTCTTACACCAGAACCAATCTCTGGGTGAAAGGGTTTCTCATAGAAGTTGGTTAGGATAAGATTTCTTACAGATCGCTTGACTGCCGTAAAATTAATTACCTTATTAACATCACCCGTTCCCGTCTTTGGTCCAAAGAATAAATCAATATCAGAATACAATTGAGCTGCACGGCTTTCACCTTGATATGTAGCGTCAGTATATGCATCTTTAGCACCCATGTGTATTCCTCTTTAGTATTATTTATACACTCTCTGATGTGTTTTGTTTCATCATAAACTTATTATTAGACTTCCAAACGTTCTTTGCACTTACACGAATGAATCGTTTGTTGGTTTCATTTGTATTTGGGTTAGGAATAGTCACTATAACATTCTTACCGTTGTTAAATGCATCAAGCTGATTTCTCATTCTCGCAAAATCGTTATTCATATAATTTCTACGAACTGCCTTAGTAGTGGACTTACAAACATTATTACGTTCACCCTTTGATGTTTGTGTCGCCCTTGATGTTTTCTTTCCCATAATATAACTCCTCTATATGTGTTTGTATTTATAATGACTATCCGGCGGTGTTATTACCCTAACCTACCATTATACTGCTCAACCAAGGTGCGGCATTTGCAGATTTACCACCCGCTCCCCAATATGTTGCCCCACTACCCCCCAGAGGACCAGATTGTGAAATATCAACATGCATACCCACATCATTCATATAACCAGACCCGGCACCAATTGATAATGCTCCTGCATTCTTAGCTGCCTTTGCAAAACTAGATGCAAGGGCAACATCCTTTACCATCGACAAACGGCGACCATCTTTATATAACCATATGTCAGCAGCAAATCCATCATCATGTCTTTTGGAACCAACTGTACCTGTACTTGCATTTTGTCCACCTGAAAATACAACAACATTAATACCAGTTGCTGCAGCGGCGGATATTAAAATAGATTCGAGTGCAGGTACAAGTCTTAGTTTGCGTGTTGCGGCAGAGTTTCTATATGTTAATAAACCTGTCGCTGGGACAAAATCTGGCACAGGTTTAATATCGGGATTATAATTGTCTAGAACACCAGCATGACTTCTGTGGGAAAATCCTGCATCCCCAGAAAAGTTTTTACTTGAACCCGGCAATATAGCTTTTATTAATTCGCCATTAACATTAGATAATGTTTGTGCATCATTTTCAGATGCAACTTTAATTGCTCCAGTATCTAATGTTGGCGGAATAGCAGAAACATCATAAGATTTTAACTTCTCTCCAATCGCAAGAACACTTGCTTCAATTTCTGGATTTTGATTTGACACGGATGGGGTTTCAGATTCCGCATTTACTGCGGCCTGTGTTACTGCAACAGGTTCCATAGTCGCAGGAACTTTACTGCCCGATTCCTTTTCAAGATTTGGGATAACTGCACAAAGATTACCACCACCCGACAGAGCTTCAGTTGCTTTTGTAATAAGACTTTCTAATTCTAAACCTGCTGATTTTATATCGTCTCCAAATTCTGTTTTGATTTTTGCAAGAGCAGAAAAGAATGATGGGCTGCCGGGAGTCTGAGAAAGGAGGCTTGTAATTTCTGCTTGCAAGTTTAGTTTGGGTAGAGTTGGTATCTCAATAGTTTGTAGTTTATCCACCAACCCATCAAGTTCATTCTTCGTTGCTCCAAACGCCGCAGCTGCCGTTGATGCCGCTTCGTCAATTGATGCCAGTATCTCAGCCTTTGCATCATCCAACTTTGACAGAACACTATTCAGTTCTGGACTTGCACCGCATAAATTAGCGTTTGCGAAATCAACCATTATTAACCCCCCGCAAATACATCAGAACTGCCAGCAGCTACAGAAGTGCATCCACTAATCGCATCACCAATTCTACCAGCACCCATATTATTTACAAAGACAGTTGTTGATCCTGTAGCAATTGGTGCGGCATGTGATGGACAAGGAACACCGGGTAATAGATGTGATGTATTGTTATCACCCTGTCTGCTCCATGCAATATTATTTACGAACACGGTTGGTGATCCCACTGCTCTTGATGGTGTTGAGCAATGGGGAATATCTGCATCACCTATTCTAGTTGCTGCTGGCATTTGATCTCTCCTTTGTCATAAGCAATTGCAATCTATAATTCCAAAGTGCAATTTCCCTATGTTCATCCTCCGTGTGACCATCATTAACAGTATGGTGAACATTCGACGGTTCGTGATAGTGATTGTTGTCACCCATGGCCGATGCTGTTTCTAACATTAAATGATTTTCTGACTCTGTTGACCAATTTTCGGGGATTATACGATCCCCTGCTGATGCAGTTGAACTTTCTAAAAGTATCTCGTTTGTTGTAATTAGCGTTCCCAAATCTGGTAAAAATTTTATGACATTTTTTAATGTTGAATCGACTGGAATTGCATCATAACTTGTATACGTTGTAATCGTTCCAACCTGATTCATTATTTGAAATTCGTGTGCCATTAGTTCAAGTCAATCCTTGCGCCGTTAATCTCTAGATTGCCTGTTGATGTGTGAGCCCATGTTGTTCCTGTGGTACTTGACCATGAAGTACCAACTATTTGTGAGAGACTTGTCTCTGGATTAATAGTCATTGCAGAATCAGACTTTATATTGAGTGTGCTACCCGACTTCATAGACACGATGCCTGATATAGTTGATATAGACAAATCCTTTGTTACACCCAACATATAATTAGAACCAGTTGTTATAAAAATACCAGCAGCGGTTAGATTAGAATCCATCTCCTTACCAGAAACCGAAAGTTGATACATTCCACCAACGATTTGTGATTTAGATTTTTCGTGAATAATGACTGCATCGCCACCAACTCTGCCATGAACATCCTTGTTGATATTATAACCATAGTTGCCAACAATCTCTTCCTCACGATTACCACCAAGGGGCTTCCCAGCCGCATCTTGACCGACACCAACCTTAACACGATGGTTCTTGTGAATCTTCTGATAGAAGTTTCCTTCAATCTCTTGTATATAATCCCCCTTGATAAGTTCTCTTACTGAACCCTCAACAGTGATGTTCTGCGATCCCTTGATGACAATGTTCTCACTACCAATAACAATCTCATACTTATCTCCAATGATCTTGGTGACAACAGAACCATCAGGATGTATCTCTTCAAATGTTCCTGCCATATGTTGACGAAACATCCGTTCAGCACCGGGACTGTCATCCACTTCCGTGATATGACCAGACTCAGATTCAAATACATGGTTGTATGGATAAGTAGCAGAAATGTATGGATTAGCATCCTCAACAATTCCTTTTGAATTAGGTTCTTCCCAAAACCCCCGTGTCTCTTGTTCTGCTTCAACAGAGAGACTTTTTATATAGGGTTTGGTTGCGGTAGGAATACCTGTACCGCTAGAATCTTCGTCATTAGCCTCGACAGGATCACCATGCAATCTCTGAGCTCTGCGATTAATAAGAGAGTTGTGTGTTTCTGAGATTTTACCAAGGGCAAGTCTGTTTGTATCAGACTCGCCAACAGCGTCATGACTTGCAAACGATGAGCCGTGGCCACTTTTCCTTGGGCCAGGATATGGCCCATAAGTTGGACCATGTTCAGATGCATATGCTTTTTGAATACCGATATCGGTATCAAGTCCTCTTGGATCATTAAATCCCTTAGAGTTATCTGCTTGTGATGCGGCCACACCCGGTAGTGTACCCATGATAACAGGTTGCTGTGCCTCAGTGTCCCTAAAGAACCCGACAACCCACGAACCTTGCGTCAAAAACGAGGGGGTATGTCCAAGTCCTTGCATAGATGGATCAGTCACGGGGTGCATAACATGCGCCCACGGCAAATCCGCAGTCTTAACCTGAGTTAAATCCTCATTGTGTCGCCCAAGTACACGAACACGAACCCTACCAATCTTAGCAGGATCATTCCTGTCTTCAACTACACCAACAAACCAACTGAAACCATCTTTACCCATGAAATCTTGCATGGGACTATTTATAAGAGTTTAATGAAGGTCTGGATCACGCCCTAGACGTTTACCATCAATTGACCAATTATACTGTTCTACATCAAACAACTTTTTTGGATCACTGTCTCGCAAAGCCATAAGCATTTCAGCAGCTTCGAGCTCAGACATACCCTCTGTTACCATTTGTTTTTCTATAATTCTATATCTTATCATGAAGTTAACTTTTTTGACATCACTAGATGATCCCTTTCTTTACCACAATTAACAAAACTGTGTGGTAGTGTAGTATCAACCTCATAGACACAACCATCAGCAGGTATATGAACTATCTCATTCAGTGTAGGAAAAATAAAATAAGCATTTGGATTAGTTATAAGAACTAAATGATAACGAGGGGATTTATCTTTATGTACGGAATAGGTGCTGTGAGATGACATATGCATAACTCTAGAACGCTCACCATTCATATCCCGTATCACATCAGCAAAAACTGTACCCTCGTATATATCATTTAATATAATGTAGTCAGACTGTGATATTAAAATATGGTCCTTGACTGGATTGTTTCCATATATCGAACCAGTTCCATCGGTAAATGGATTACCGCCAGACTCGTTACTACGTTGTATACAAGTCTGGCGGTTCTCACCCAGTGGTTTTGACCACAGATTATCACCGAATCGTGACTGTATATTCTCCCATTCAACTAGACATCTATTCAGATCATAGGAATGATTTGTTCTTTTTACTAACATGGTTGGTTATTTATACATTACCAATGAGTTCATTGGGAAGAATGTAGTCTAAATTTTTATCACCTCTCGTGCTCTGGCGGGTAATTTCGATATAAACAGATTGCAGAGACTTCTCCTTGAACTCAACATACTTCTTTAGCTTCTTGGATTTGTACATAAACACCCCGTCTTCCAACTTAATGTCATCATACGAGTCCTTGTCAGAACCAATAGCAGTGATCTTCCCACAGAGAATGTCACCATAGTCGCCGTTATATACAACTTCATCACCAATATTCATTTTTTCGCTTCCGTTTATATTAAAGATATTCATAGGTTGTTGTTACAATAGGGACAACCCCTTCCCCAATTTCTCGACCATGCCGGTCAATAAACCTAGTCTCCGTTGTCACGACTCGGATGCGCCGAGATTTTCGACTGTCAGCTGCAACAGCTGTCATGTCGATCTCCTCAAAGTACTCAGTCGTTACTGTCTTGAATGGTTTCTTCATTCTTGCTCACTCCATATTTGAATTCGGTTTCAGCTGCAAGGTCTAACTTGTGCATGATGTCTTCCGTAAAGTAGGTTTCTGGGTCACTTAGTATTGCCTTACCAAACTGCTTAGACCCGTCAGGCAGTTCATACCGTGTAGACACCTTCTTAAACACCTCATACTTCTCTGCCAGTTCCAGCAGGCCGTAGTATCGATCCAATCCCCTGTCATAAGTCAGTCGAACGTCCACCATCTTGTTCTCTTTGGTGAGGCGGGACTTGTGGTTCTTACAATGAATGATGTTACCGATAACCTCAGTACCATCCTTCTCTTTCTTCTTGCTGAGGTAGATGATAGAACTCGCAGCATACTTCAGCCCAGAACCACCACCCATCTCCTTGGTAGAGAACAAGCCCATACTCTCGTAAGTATGATTAGTCACCACCATCGGAACCTTTGCTCGCCCAAGTTTAAGGGTCAGAACTCTGAACGCCGCTTTGAGAACCTGAGCCCTTGTCATGTCCCGTGTCTCTTTACCATCAGCAGTATCTTCGACTTCCTTCGTGGTACTCAGCATCCCCAGAGAGTCCAGACAAAGGAACATTGGATTGCGATCACTCTCAGGTTGCGCCATGTAACTGTCAAGGACTTTGAGCGCTTGGGTGCGAAACTCCTGCACAGTTGTAACAGGGAAGATCACCATACGCTTGGGATCAATCCCCCGGTCAACAACCATGTTCTTGGTAATCGCACTTTCACTCTCAAAATATATGACCCCCGCATTTGGATCACTGTCAAGGAAGTTCTTCACAATACCCATAAGGAAGTATGTCTTACCTGTTGCACTCTCTCCTGCGATTGCAGTAATCTTATTGGCAGGCAACCCCCCATACAATGAGCCACTCAATAATGCATTGAAGATATATGAGCCAGTATCAATGAAACTGTCCACATCTCCTGCTTCAACTCCGTCATCCACGATAGATGCGTATTCATTACCAACTTCCTTGATAATGTCCTTTAGAAAATTATTCATTTCAATATTCCTCTTTCATTTTATTAATCCCAAAGATTTTGATAATATACACCAAACAATCTAAACCCATTTTGAATTCTTTCTTCATATACCTTACGGCCATCCCAATCATATACCTTAGTATCATTAGGGCCATGGATCATTTCACTGTTTCCGTTTTCCAGTTTCATCCATTGTATATCACTTACCCCAGTTTCAAATTGATCTTCCCAATCGGTATTAACCTTACTGTCAAAGGCAAAGATCATTTCGTCCATTACCCAATTCCAACGATCAAAGAAACGATCATCAACTTCCCCATTCTTCTTATAATTCGCCAACTCTTTCTTATTAGGCTTCAAATGGTCTGGGCAATCCTTTATATCAACTTGAGGCCCGCCGTGATTAGTTTCTTTAAGTTGCTTGAGCATAGGAAGAATGATATAAGCAAGGGTGCTATCCATGCTCCATGTATCCCACGAATCTATCTGGACGTTAACAGTCCTCTTCTTTTTACTGTCAGCCCAAGTTAGAAACTTAGACAGCACAGTGTCGTGACGATCACGATCCCAACTGACCTTCTCGCCAACTTGTGTTTCAGGCTCTATGCTACCGTAAGCAAGCCATTCACCAAACTGATAAACCCACTCTGGTTTATCAGTTATTCCGTCTTCGCCTGGAACTTTCTTTGCCCAGAAGCAAAGTTTATCTGCCAGTTGATACGGGCCGAACCATTTTTTATACTTTCCGATAGTAACTTTCATCAGATTGCTTTCGATACCATTTCGCCATCACGAACAACATGCCTGTGAATAGTACAACCACTTGACCGAATATAAGCACGGCCCCCATCAATCATATTACCGTTATCAAACTGCTTGTAGTCCCAACGGTCAGCACTATATTGTAGAGTACCTTCATCGTCCTCTACAAGCCCAAACTCAAAACCCTCAACTGCATCTGCATTGGTAATCATAAGATTTCCTGTACCCTGTGATTTATACAACCCAAAATACCGATTGCCAAACTCTGGGTGAGGGGTTGCACGATAGAACACATCAGCTGAGTTTGTTCCTTGCTCAGTAGGGGTGGTGGTACAGACATACTTTACTGGCACGCCATCCTTCTCTGAATAAAGTTCACAAATCTTATCTGTATCAAACATGGGAATATGCTTAATTGTACCACCCATCTCACTTCGCTCCTGTCATCATATAAAAGAATATTGTAACTATTACTATATACCCTATTGTAACAAATGTCAAGGTATAAAATACATATTTCAAAGATTTAATTGGGTGGCTTACAAAGAAGCAGAGGACAAACCCAATCACAAATAATATTAGTAGTGCTTCCATAGCAGTTATTACAGATTATTAGTCAGCAGCCCGACGAAACCCTTCTGGAGTATATTCCCGCTGACGGCGGATTTGATAGTTACCGGGCGGGACACGAAGCGTTTCATGTGTGTCAAATGAACGAATATGCTGAATATCAGTTGGTTCTTTAACAATAAGAAACAGTTCATACAGATCATTATCTGGAACATGATCGGGCTTGAATGCTTCAACACGATCTGCAACCATAACATGGTTATGCCCAGTTTCGCTATGTGCGATTGTAAAGTATCCGTTTTCAGATTCCATTTTCTCTACGTTCTCAGGAATATCATCGATACGAATAATAATAAAATCACCCTGTGCAGCCATTTTAGTGAATGTTTTCATAGTAATCTCTCCATTTCATAGTAGTATTGAAAGTATATTTATCTTATTATAACTAATAGTAACATATCTAAAGGATTTTGTCAAGGGATATTTTGAGTTGTTGTCAAATAAAGTTTCTACATCTCTATATCATCCCAGACTTGAGCCTTGACTTGACGCCAGACTTGTTCCCAGACCTGATCCCTGACTTGATCAATGACTTGATCCATGACTTGATCCATGACTTGAGCGTTGACTTGAACCCTGACTTGAGCCCAGACTTGATCCATGACTTGATTGCTGACAGATTTCATTGTATATCATCCCAGACTTGATTCCAGACTTGATCCCAGACTTGAGTGCTGACTTGATTCCAGAGTTGATCCCAGACTTGAGTGTTGACAGATTTCATTGTATATCATCCCAGACTTGATCCCTGACTTGATCCATGACTTGATCCCAGACTTGATCCATGACTTGATCCCAGACTTGATCCATGACTTGAGCGTTGACTTGAACCCTGACTTGAGCCCAGACTTGATCCATGACTTGATTGCTGACTTGATTCCAGACTTGAAGATAGACTTGATCCATGACTTGAGCCCTGATGGATTTCAGCAATAATCAAGTCCTCACTTCAAGCTGTCGGAGAAGGTCGCCGTCCAAACCATAGGTCCAAGCATTAGCATCAAGGGCAGTCTTCATTTCCGGGGGAACTGGCAAGGCAAACTCCCGCCCAGTTCCACAGCGTACTTTGAGAAACTTCTCACGGCCAATATCAGGAATAGTCACCTCAACCAATGTGCCAATCATTGGATCATCATCACAATCAATCACAGATGCATCCAGCTTCCGAAGAATTGTAGCCCAACCGATAATTTCACATGCACATCGGCGCTGCTCAACATTTTCCCAATTAAGGGCAGTTTCAGGAGCAAGCCCTGCCTTGTTAGTAATCCATTCAGCAGGGATACGAACACCATGCCAAGCGAACACTGAATAACCATCACGATAGCAAATAGCAGGGCCATCCTCACAGTGCAGCAGATTTCGGTCATCAAACTTGATTACTTCTGGCCGATCCTGAAAGACAACCGTATCTTCATATACGTTCAACCATCCACAATATTTGGCAAGCTCTGTGATACCATCCAGTTTTTCACAATCTTTGATTTTTAGAACATTGCGAAAATATTCATAAAACGCCAGCCAACTTGCATCATGGCTACGATAGATCATATCAGACACGATAGTCGATGCCGACATGGAAGGGTCAAGCTCTTGAATGATTCGAACTGCATCCATAGGACTTTTAGCCTGATAAAAATTGACAGGATTCTTGATACCAGCCAAGTTATATGCTTTGCAAACTGCATCTTTTGATTTCTCAAAATCAATCGGATCAGTTGACAGCCCAATTTTTAGCCACTTATCACGATAGACATCAAATTGCGCTTCTTGTTCGGCAGTAAGTTTTTCAATCATTATATTTCACTTTCTAATTTCTGATTATAACTAATAGTATCATATCTAAAGGATTTTGTCAAGAAGAATCTGAGTTGTTGTCAAATAAAGTTTCTACATCTCTATATCATCCCAGACTTGAGCCCTGACTTGATCCATGACTTGATCCCAGACTTGATCCATGACTTGAGCCCTGACTTGATCCCAGACTTGATCCATGACTTGATCCCAGACTTGATCCATGACTTGAGCCCTGACTTGATTCTTGACTTGATTGCTGACAGATTTCATTGTATATCATCCCAGACTTGATCCCTGACTTGATCCATGACTTGATCCCAGACTTGATCCATGACTTGATCCCAGACTTGATCCCAGACTTGTTCCATGACTTGAACCCTGACTTGAGCGTTGACTTGAACCCTGACTTGAGCCCAGACTTGATCCATGACTTGATTGCTGACAGATTTCATTGTATATCATCCCAGACTTGATCCCTGACTTGATTGGTGACTTGTTCCCTGACTTGATTGCTGACTTGATTCCAGACTTGATTCCAGACTTGACCATAGGCTTGAGTGTTGACTTGATCCCAGACTTGATCATTGACTTGATCCCAGACTTGATCCATGACTTGATCCCAGACTTGATTGCTGACTTGAACCCTGACTTGAGCGTTGACTTGAACCCTGACTTGAGCCCAGACTTGATCCATGACTTGATTGCTGACAGATTTCATTGTATATCATCCCAGACTTGATCCCTGACTTGATTGGTGACT
>Ga0222691_1000372_pt1 | contig 16194 bp, 29 predicted proteins | sample AntAcemetage1237_FD_179839 | JGI IMG/M metagenome (GOLD analysis project Ga0222691, IMG submission 179839) | Saline water microbial communities from Ace Lake, Antarctica - #1237 | ecosystem: Environmental > Aquatic > Non-marine Saline and Alkaline > Saline | place: Antarctica: Ace Lake... | reverse complement strand
ACAAGATTAAATTTAATTGATTCTTTAAATTCTCATATTAAATCTATGGAAGCAGTAAATGTTTATCATAATGAAACTAACCAATGCGATAGCCATAGTATGAGAAATGAGGACATGGGTTTAGATATCATACAGAAATTAATTAAAAAAATAACTAAAGATGGAGATCAAGAACGAGAATACAAAGACGCAGTTTAACTGCGACAATATTGACAATGGCGCTAATGCGCCATTGTGCTAATATAAGATATTAACAGAAAGGAATACAATGGGACAATTAACAGAACAATTAAAAAAAGACTTTATTAAAAATGGCTTTGAAAAAAAAGAAGCTACAAAAAAAGCGCATGAATATATGAGTAAATATAATTTATGTCGTTCATGTGGAGAATCTATACGAATAGATTTCCACAGTTGGAAACCAGGTTATTGTCAAGGTTGCTGTTAGCCTGCGACAATTATGACAATGGCGCCTAACGGCGCCATGTGTTATTATACATTCATTAACAGAAAGGATATATATGATTGAATATAACGGAAAAAAAATAGAACTACCATTTGTGGTAAAATCACATTCAACATCAATGGTGACAAGATCTAATAGATTCAATGGTGAATCAATTAAGTTGCCTAGCTTTGCAGCATGTGTTTATGATTATACAATGTATATGACTGAACTTACAGAAGCTAAGGATTTAGCAACTAACCAAGAGCCCGGCTTCAGTGACAATCAAGATGATTGGCAAATAGTACGGAATGGATTGGATTGGTTTCGTCAATACTTTGCAAAAGAATATATGGTGTTGCTAGATTAACACAGTGACAATATATCCTGCGACAATATGTCGCAGGCGCTGTAACAATATACCACAGGGGTGTGACAAGATGTCGCAGCCTGAGGCTCCGAGCTATACTCGCTCGCTTCGCTCGCTCGCACATTCAATAGAGGTACCAGACCCATACCGACATTTGAATTTTTGTATATATTAATGTATACCTACGTATATAAAAAGATACTTATATGTAGTATATATAGTAACTCATGGATACTTAATGACATAAAATAGTTATTCTTTTTAAAAACACATATGAAAAAATATTATAAAATTTTTTTTCGAATGCACTTATGGATATAGACAAGTTAAAAAAGTTTGAGAAATTACCACCTGATGTCAAAAGACAATTAGCTTTGTATATGTCTAAGTGGAATGACAAGAAAAAACAAGCTACTATTAAACAGGACTTCATGGCTTTTGTTAAACATGTATGGCCAGATTTTATTGAAGGATCACATCACAAACAAGTAGCTAAAAAATTTAATGACATAGCTAATGGTAAAACAAAACGTGTTATTATCAATATGGCACCTAGACATACTAAGTCTGAATTTGCGTCTTACTTATTACCTGCCTGGATGGTAGGTAGAAATCCTAAATTAAAAATTATTCAATCAACTAACACAACTGAATTATCTGTAAGGTTTGGACGTAAAGCAAAAGCTTTAATGGATACTCCAGAATATAAAGAAGTTTTTGAAACAAGATTAAAAGAAGATTCTCAAGCTGCTGGTAAATGGGAAACTCAACAAGGTGGAGAATATTATGCTGCCGGTGTTGGATCTGCAATTACTGGAAGGGGTGCTGATTTATTAATTATTGATGATCCCCATACTGAGCAAGATGCAATGAATGCACAAGCCTTGGATAGAACTTATGAATGGTATACCTCTGGTCCACGTCAACGTCTTCAACCTGGCGGAACCATTATTATTGTAATGACTAGATGGAATGAAAAAGATTTAGCCGGACGCCTGATTAAAGCACAAAAGGAACCTAAAGCAGATCAATGGGAACTAATTGAATTTCCTGCAATCCTTCCTAACGATGAACCCTTGTGGCCGGAATATTGGAACATAAAAGATCTAGAAGCAGTTAAAGCATCTATTCCATTATCAAAGTGGAATGCACAATATATGCAGAATCCTACTGGAGATGAAGGAGCTTTAATTAAAAGAGAATGGTGGCAGAAATGGGAAGATGATGAATTACCTAAAGTAGAACATATTATACAATCTTATGACACAGCGTTTATGAAAAAAGAAACAGCCGATTATTCTGCAATCACCACTTGGGGAGTTTTTCACCCCGATGAAGATAGTGGTCCCTGTTTAATATTATTGGATTCATTAAAAGGAAGATACGAGTTTCCAGAATTAAGAAGAGTTGCAATGGAGCAGTACGGCTACTGGCAACCCGAAACAGTGATTATAGAGGGCAAGGCATCCGGGCTTCCTCTCACTTATGAATTAAGAAAAATGGGAATCCCAGTTATAAATTTCACACCCTCAAAAGGTAATGATAAACACACTAGAGTAAATAGTGTCTCTCCATTATTTGAATCAGGTAAGATATGGGCGCCTACTGAGATGGAGTTTGCACAAGAAGTTATTGAAGAATGCGCTGCTTTTCCTTATGGAGACCATGATGACTTAGTTGATTCTATGACCCAAGCAGTAATGAGATTTAGACAAGGAGGTCTAATTCATCACCCAGATGATTATAAAGATGAGCCTTTACAGCACAAAGAAAAAGTGTATTATTAGCACATGGCAAAATATGATGACATGTCTGAGACAGAAGAAATTCCTATGGATTTAGGTCCAATGGAGGAAGACTCAGAAGATATTAGAGATTTTATGAGAGACCAAGGTATTCCGGGTCCCGGCTCCAAGAATCAAGGAGTTATGGGTGCTGCAGAAAATACTGAGATGGCTGGTATGGGTAAAGTTATGAAAATGTTTGAAACTCCATATGGTTTTGATAGAGATGGTTTTGAAGAAAATTATATCCAGTTTATGGATTACAAAGATGGTGGTGGAGACATGGGCATTGTAGAATTTACATTAAATGCTTTTGACATGGTTAAAGGAAAAGAAAAAGAATCAAGTATTAAAATGGCATCAGAGACTCCTGAAGAAGAATTTGACTTAATGCAAATGCAAGAAGAGATGCAACAACAAGAAGAATTAAAAAAACAATTAGAAAAAGATAGAGAACAAGCAATGATGGGTGGTTCTATGAGAGCAAAGTATAATGATGGTACACCTCTTCCAATGAAAAAGAAATACAACTTTATGGAATTAGTTGATTCATCTAATGATGCTTTAGATGAAGAACGATTAGATAGAAAATATAATGCAAAAAATTATCCACCATCTCAAAGAAATATGAGTATGGAAGAATTAAAAAAAATGTTTAAAAAAGCAAAAGAAGATAAATTAAAAAGAGCTAAAGGCGGTATTGCAGGAGTTCTGTAATGCCTGATATTCTTCCTAAAGCTAAACCAAAAAACTTTACTAAAATTTTAGATATGCTGAATACAAAAGCAGCAGCTAATCAGTTCAGTACACAAACTTACACAGATCTAGTATTAGAATTTTCTAAAAAAGCATATGACAATAATGAACTATCTGATGAAGAATATGCAGATATTGTAGAACCTTTAAAAGGAGATACTGGTATTATGTTACTTAAACAAATTCAAAAAGAAAAAGATTACATAAATAGCTATGCCATTGGTGGTAGAGTTAATTTTTTATCAGGTGGAGATACTAAGTATAATTCAATGGTCACAAGGATGTACATTGAAGCCGGAGGCGAGGAAGCCACTGGTATGGATATAGATTCATTTGCAAAGGAGTATTTTCCTAAATAATGATTAAACGACTAACGAGAACTATTCCCCCGGAATCCGGGCCCCAGCCTCAGGGCTTGAATATTTCTTATAATACTGTTAAAGAAGTAGAACTTACGGAGAAAATAAATAATGGCAGATATAGACAAAGCACTTCCAAACGAAGTCCGAAAAGAATTCGAACTACCGGGTGAAGAAGAAATTCAAGAAACTTTAGTTGAAGAAGTTTCTGAGTCTCAAGAATCACCAGATGATGTAGAGATACAAGAGAACGAAGATGGTTCTGTTGATATTGATTTAGATCCACAAGCTGCAGCACCAGAAGGTGGTGATGAGCATTATTCAAACTTAGCAGACTTTTTACCAGATGATGTATTAGGACGTGTGGGTTCTGATTTGTCTCAAAAATATTTAGATTATAGTTCTTCAAGAAAAGAATGGGAAAAAACTTATACACAAGGTTTAGATTTATTAGGTTTCAAATATAATAATAGAACAGAACCTTTCCAAGGAGCAAGTGGTGCAACTCACCCAGTATTAGCAGAAGCTGTAACTCAGTTTCAAGCATTAGCTTATAAAGAATTATTACCAGCGGATGGACCTATTAGAACTCAAGTAATGGGTGTACCAAGTGAACAAAAAACACAACAAGCAGATCGTGTTAAAGATTTCATGAACTATCAATTGATGGAAAAAATGAAAGAGTATGAACCAGAGTTTGATCAAATGTTATTTAATTTGCCATTAGCCGGTTCTGCTTTTAAAAAAATTTACTATGATGAAATGCAACAAAGAGCAGTATCAAAGTTTGTTCCTGCAGATGATTTAATTGTACCTTACACTGCAACTTCATTAGATGATGCGGAAGCAATTATTCACCGTGTTAAAATGTCTGAGAATGATTTAAAAAAACAACAAGTCGCAGGTTTTTATTTAGATATTGAATTAAGTAAACCTGAAACTCATGAAACTGATGTTGATAAAAAAGAGAGAGAACTAGAAGGTACCTCATCCACAGCGAATGATGATGTATATACATTATTAGAATGTCATATTGATTTAGACTTAGAAGGTTTTGAAGATATGAATCAAGAGACTGGTGAGCCCTCAGGAATTAAAATTCCTTACATCGTAACTATAGAAGAATCTTCTAGAGAAATTTTATCTATAAGACGTAATTATGAAGTAGGAGATCCATTAAAAAAGAAAGTAGAATATTTTGTACACTTTAAATTTTTACCAGGTTTAGGTTTCTATGGTTTTGGTTTGATTCACATGATTGGTGGATTATCAAGAACTGCAACTTCAGCATTAAGACAATTGTTAGATGCTGGAACTTTATCTAATTTACCTGCTGGATTTAAAATGAGAGGTATTAGAATTAGAGATGATGCACAATCAATTCAACCTGGTGAGTTTAGAGATGTAGATGCACCTGGAGGAAATTTAAAAGATTCATTTATGATGTTACCATTCAAAGAACCAAGTCAGACTCTATTAGCTTTAATGGGAGTTGTGGTTCAAGCAGGTCAAAGATTTGCATCAATTGCAGATCTACAAGTTGGTGATGGTAATCAACAAGCAGCAGTTGGAACTACAGTAGCTCTTTTAGAGAGAGGAAGTAGAACTATGTCTGCGATCCACAAAAGAATTTACTCAGCTTTAAAAAATGAATTCAGAATTTTAGCTAGAGTATTTAAGTTATATCTACCACAAGAATATCCGTATGATGTAGTTGGGGGTCAAAGAATGATTAAACAACAGGACTTTGATGATAGAGTAGATATACTGCCAGTTGCGGACCCTAACATTTTCTCTCAAACACAGCGTATTTCACTAGCGCAAACGGAATTGCAGCTGGCAACTTCAAATCCACAAATGCATAATATGTATAATATTTATAGAAATATGTATGAAGCATTAGGAGTTAAAAACATTGATCAAGTATTAATAAGACCGATGCCACCTCAACCCAAAGATCCAGCATTAGAACATATTGATGCTTTAGGTGGAAAACAATTTCAAGCATTTCCAGGACAAGATCATAGAGCACATATCACTGCTCACTTAAACTTTATGGGAACTAACATTGCTAGAAACAATCCAATGATTTTAGCTTCATTAGAGAAAAATATTTTTGAACATATTAGTCTAATGTCTCAAGAACAACTTGAAATAGAGTTTAGAGATGAGTTAGTTCAGTTACAACAAATGACAGCAATGGCTCAACAGAATCCACAGCTTCAACAACAAGTCATGATGATGCAACAAAAACTAGAAGCAAGAAAAGCTCAGTTAATTGCAGAGATGATGGAAGAGTTTATGAATGAAGAGAACAAAATTATCGGAGATTTTGGTAATGATCCAATAGCTAAGTTAAGAGCAAGAGAACTTGACCTTAAAGCACAAGAAAATGCTAGAAAAGAACGTGAAGGTGAAGACAAAATGAATCTTGATAAGATGAAAGCTATGATGAATCAGTCAAATCAAGAGAATAAACTAGAACAGAACGAAGAATTAGCTAATTTAAGAGCTGATACTTCAATTGAAAAAACTGTTTTAAGTAAAACCTTGCCAAATGCTAAAGATATGATGCCAAATATTAGTATTATGAGAAGTGAAGACTAATTATTAAAAATAAAATGACAAAAACAAAAAAACAAGTTAAAATAAATTAATTAAGGAGATAATATGAAAAAATATAATGATATTTGCGGAAAAATTGTTGAGATTCCATCTGAAAACGATATGAATCTTGAAATTGACCCTAGATCTAAAACAACAGCTGATGGTGCTTACAACTACATTGCTAAAGGTGAAGAAGTTAAAGTAAGAGGAACTAAAAGAATGTTGAAAGAGAAGTCTAAAAAAGCTAAGTGGATCTAACATGTGGATTTCGGCACTAAAATTAGCCGTTTCTGCTGGAAGTAAAATTTATGCTAACAAGCAGAAGACGAAGATAGCTATGTCTGATGCACAGCTTATGCATGCATCTAGAATGGCTGAAGGCAAGGAAGCTTACCAAGGAAAACTGTTAGAAGCCCGTCAATCAGATTGGAAGGACGAGGCAGTTTTAATAATTTTAAGTTTGCCTATAGCAATTTTGGCCTGGGCAGTCGTAAGTGATGATCCAACTGCTATGGACAAGGTAAAACTGTTCTTTGAGATGTTTTCAGAACTTCCTAAATGGTTCACTAATTTATGGATACTTGTTGTGGCGAGCATTTATGGTATAAAGGGAACACAGATATTTAAAAACGGAGCAAAAAAATAATGAGAAATTTTTATAATAAAGGTGGTCCAACTTTAACTAAAGGACAAAAGACTTTACCAAAAGAATTACAGAAAAAAATTTTAATGTCTAAAGGTAAAAAGAAAAAAACTAAATCACCAAGAGAAAAATCAATGGGGATAGCATAATGTCTAATAATTATCATACTACTAAAGATGGTAAAAAAGCTAAAAAAGGTCTTTGGTATAATATTGCTATGAAGAAAAAACGTGGTGAGAAGATGAGAAAAAAAGGTGCCAAAGGTGCACCAACAGCAGCAGCCATTAAAAAATCACAGGCGTAATGTTTAGAAGGCAGTTTGCATCCGGAAGCAAGTCTCCTGCATGGACTAGAAAAGAAGGCAAATCAGAGTCCGGAGGCCTGAACCAAAAAGGCGTTGACTCTTATAAAAAAGCTAATCCTGGATCAAAACTTAAAACAGCAGTAACTACTAAACCCTCTAAACTAAAATCAGGATCCAAAGCAGCAAAGAGACGTAAGTCATTTTGTGCTAGAATGAAGGGTATGAGAAAAAGACAAAAACCTAGTAATAATACAGGTGATGATAGATTATCTAAATCACTTAGAAAGTGGAATTGCTAATGATAGATAAATTCTTTTATAAATTTTTTGGAGCTATTGACAATGTTTATGATAAAGTTATTAATTGGTTCACTGCACCAAGGTGCAAATGTAAATTAAAAGGAAAAGTAAAAGAAGAAGTAATTTTAGAAGTAGATAAGACTTTTGAAAATGAAATTAAAAAATGAGAGATACAAAAGCAATAGAAAACTTCTTAAAGAATAATTATAAGAAGTTAAAAGAAATGAGTTTATTTAGAAATCTTAAAAAAGAAGTTGAGACGGGTGCCAATGGCACTCAAGATTATATTATTAAAAAAGGTGAGAACACAGGTAAGATTGCTAAAAAATGAAAGATAAATTTTTTAGTGTATTAGATAGTATTGTTTCTAAAATAGAAACATATTCAATTAAACTTACTTCATGGTGTTGGCATTCAAGAGTCAATTTATTAAATAAAAAAAGGAGAAAGAAAAATGTTAAGTGAAGAACTAGTAATATTAAACAAATTACAGAAATATCTTAAAGAAGCCTATCAAAACGTTGGTGATAATATGATTGCTGGTGGTATTGACAATATGGAAAAATACAAGTATATGATGGGGCAGGCACATGCCTATTTAAGAATATCACAGGAAATATCATCCCTGCTAAACCCTAAGAAGGAGAAAAAAAATGATACTGAACGAGCAGAAAACGTCGTCGAATTCGACTTCGGAAGAACCGAAAATTAAATCGGCACTATTAAATAAATACGAAACAGAAGATCAAAAAGAAATGGACGGTTACGAACGTCTTAAAACAAAAGAATCTAATAAATTACCTAAACCAACTGGATGGAGACTTGTAGTTCTTCCTTTTAAAATGAAGGAAAAAACTAAAGGTGGATTAATAATTGGACAAGATACACTAGAGAGACAACAAGTAGGATCTACTTGTGGTTTAGTTCTTGCAACAGGTCCACATTGTTATGACAAAGAAAAATTTCCTGAAGGTCCTTGGTGTAAAAAAGGGGATTGGGTAATTTTTGCAAGATATGCTGGATCAAGAATTCAGATAGATGGTGGGGAGATAAGAATGCTAAATGACGATGAAGTTTTAGCAACCATTGATAGTCCCGAAGATATACTTCATCAATATTAACATAGGAGAAAACTATGCCTGACGTAGAAGCTAAAACAGTCGATATAGATACATCTGGTCCAGATATTGAAGTTGAATTAGAAAATGATCAACAAGAAACTGAAACAGAAACAAGTAATATAGAGATTGCTAATGAAACAACTAATGAAGACAGTGTTGAGTCTAAAGACTCATCTGAGAAACCTAGTGAGCAGTCAGATGTTCAAACTAGTGAAGAAAAGAAAGAAAAAGAATTAGAACAGTACAGTGATGGTGTTCAAAAAAGAATAGCCAAACTTACTAAGAAGTGGAGAGAAGCTGAGAGACAAAAAGATGAAGCTTTAACTTATGCTCAAAGAGTTATGCAGGATAAGAAAGCTGTCGATGAAAAAATCTCTAAACTAGAACCTGGATTTATGAAGTCTACAGAAGACTCTATTGTATCTGGTCTAGAATCTGCTAAAGCTAAATTAACTGCAGCTAGAGAAGCTGGAGATATTAATGCTGAAGTAGAAGCTCAAACTGCTATTTCTGAACTAGCCTATAAACAAGCTAGATTCTCAGAAGCTAAATCTCAACAAGAAGAAATAGCTAAGAGAAGAGAAATTGAAGTTAAAACTCCTGATATTAACTTAAATAGACAACAAGTAGCACAAGGAACACCTGATCCTAAAGCTGAAACATGGGCTAGTAAAAACTCATGGTTTGGTCAAGATTCAGCAATGACTTATACTGCTTTTGACTTACATAAGAAGTTAACAGAAACTGAAGGATTTGATCCATCAAGTGATGAATACTATGTGGAAATAGATAAAAGAATAAGACTTGAATTTCCTCATAAGTTTGATACAATTGATGTCAAAGAAACGGCTAAGCCTGTACAAACTGTAGCATCAGCTACTAGAAGTACAAAAACTGGTCGCAAAACTGTGAGGCTCACACCGTCACAGGTAGCAATTGCTAAAAAATTAGGTGTGCCGCTAGAACTTTATGCGAAACAATTAAACATCACGAAGGAGGCTTAAGCATATGGAAAATAATATTAAAGACGACAAGAGAACCTCACGTGCGAGTCAAACAAGAGAAGAAACATCTCATAAAAAAGTTTGGACTCCACCATCAAGTTTAGATGCACCCCCGGCGCCTACAGGATTTAGGCACAGATGGATTAGAGTAGAATCTATGGGATTCAACGATACTAAGAATGTTCAAGGCAGATTAAGATCTGGTTATGAACTTGTTAGAGCAGATGAATATCCAGACTCAGCTTTTCCAATTGTCGAAGACGGCAAATATTCGGGAGTGATCGGAGTTGGTGGCCTTGTGCTGGCAAGGGTACCGGAAGAGATTGCAGAGCAACGTACTGAATACTATCAGAAACAGGCTCAAGATAACGTCGACGCTGTTGACAACGATCTTATGAAGGAGCAGCACCCAAGTATGCCGATCAATATTGATCGACAAACTCGTGTAACCTTCGGTGGCTCAAAGAAAAGTTAATTTTTTAACAATTACTAGACCATTCGAAGATAAACTAACAATGTCTAAGGAGGACAAATACTATGGCAAATAAAGACGCCGCTTTCGGTTTGAAAGCAATAGGAAAAGTCGGACAGAATAGAGACAATCAAGGTTTATCTGAATACTCAATAGCTGCAAGTTCAGCTGCGATCTATCAATGGGATCCAGTTAAAACTGCGGGCGGTTACTTATTAGTAGCTGGCGCAGGTGGCAATATTAGAGGTTCACTAAACGGTGTTTTCTATACTGACGCATCAACAAGCAAGCCTACGTGGGCTAACCACTTAGAAGCAGCAAATACAGCAACTGATATTGTTGGTTTTGTTTCTGACGATCCTTATGAAAGGTTCGAGATTCAATCTAATAATGCAGGCGCTTCAGCAGTAACAGATGTAGGAAAAACTGCAGAACTTGTGTACGCAGCAGGTTCTTCACCAGACTACATTTCAGGTGCAGAGTTAGATGATTCTACTCTAAACACTACTGCTCAACAATTAAAGATCATGGGAATTTCCAAAGATATTAACAATTCTGACGTAGCATCTGCTAACGTTAATTGGGTTGTTATGATTGCGGAACATGAACTTAATTCAACAACTGGTACGTAAGGAGTATAGAACATGGCGATATCAAGAGGACAACTAGTTAAAGAACTAGAACCAGGTTTGAATGCACTATTCGGACTGGAATATAAGCGTTACGAGAATCAGCACGCTGAAATATATACTACTGAATCTTCAGACAGAGCGTTTGAAGAAGAAGTTATGTTATCAGGTTTTGCTCAAGCTCAGACTAAAGCAGAAGGAAGTGGAGTTTCATTTGACAATGCTCAAGAAACTTTCACTGCAAGATATTCACACGAGACTGTGGCTCTTGCTTTTGCAATTACTGAAGAAGCTATTGAGGATAACTTGTATGACAGACTTGCAAGTAGATATACAAAAGCGTTAGCTAGATCTATGGCGAACACTAAACAAGTTAAAGCGGTACAACCATTGATTAATGGTTTCGGTACATTCACTTCTGGTGATGGTTCTGCATTATTTGCAACTAACCACCCAACTATAAGTGGAACTGTATCAAACACATTAGCAACAGCTGCTGACTTAAACGAAACTTCACTAGAGCAATCATTAATTGACGTTGCTGCAATGACAGACGAAAGAGGTCTAAAAATTGCTGCAAGAGGTGTTAAAATGATTATTCCAAGTGAGCTTCAGTTCACTGCTGAGAGATTGATGAAATCTCAAGGTAGAGTTGGTACTGCTGATAATGACATTAACGCAATTGCGTCTATGGGAATGGTTCCTCAAGGTTATAGAGTGAACAACTTCCTAACTGACCCAGATGCGTTTTATCTTATCACAGATGTACCAAATGGTATGAAGTACTTTGACAGAGCGTCTATCAAGACTGCAATGGAAGGTGATTTCGATACTGGTAATGTAAGATACAAAGCTAGAGAAAGATACTCTTTTGGAGTTTCTGACTATAGAGGTATTTTTGCTTCACCAGGAGCATAATAATTAGAAATAATGAGGCGAGACACAATCTCGCCTCATTATCAATATAGAAAGAGAAAATGACTAAACATAAATATATTGTGAACATATTTACAAAATATCTTCAAACTAGTTTTGAAATTGAAAGTGAAAAAGAGATAAATAATATGGAAGAGCTAAATAAACCTATTATTGACTTTCTAGGAAAATCTGATATAAAATGGGAAAAAAATGATCTGCAGTATCATGGTACTGGAAATGATTTTTATATAACCTATGAGGAGGTTCAAAATGGCTCAGGACAACATGGTATTGTTCGCAAAGAAACTGAAACTCGAATCTAATTGGAACGAGTTATTTCTTGAGAACAGAGGAAAAATAACACCAGAAATGTCTGTTTTAGGTGATGAGATCAAACGAGTAGTTAGATCAATCATTAGAGAACAAGAAGCAGAGGTTCTTAGTAATCTTAAAAACGGTGAAGTTCATCTTTTTGCTGGTTAATTAGAACTTAAAGATTACAAGAAGTAGTTTTTTTCCTAGGGATTTCTTGCACTTTTTAATAATTTCATATATAAATTACACACTATACATAAATTAATATTCTGCATAGACGCAGTATAGTCGACGGCCTAGAGACTATGTAGAATTTAACTAGGAGAATATCATGGCAAACACTACATTTAAAGGTCCAGTAGTAGCCCTTAACGGGTTTATTGGTGGAGCAAACGTTAACCCACACACAGGTACAGATGACACACAACAAGGTGGAACTGTTGCTTGGACTGTTTCAAATACATCTACACTTACTATTGCATCTGGAACAAGATCCGGTGAAACTTTAAGCGCAGTAAATAATGAAGCGTTAATGGTTTATGTTGGTAATGGTTACACAGGAAATGCTACTTATGCTTTTTCTGATGGAACAACTTGGAAACAAGTTATTACTGGTACAGACGTTACAACAACTTAATTAATGTGGGCTTCGGCCCACATAATATTTTAAGGAGAAACAAAATATGAAATCAGATGTAAAAGCAATAAGAGTTTCTGGTACAGGTGCTGTCTTCGCTGGAAGAACAAGACTAAGAGGACTTATTCTTGCTTCAGATGGTGTTGGTGCAGGTTCAATAATCTTACAAGACAATACTGATAGTACAACTTTATTCCAAGGAGACTGTCCAACAGGAGATGTCTTTGCGTTTAATATTCCAGAAGATGGAATATTATTTCCCGGAGGAATGAAAGTTTCTACTATTACAAATATTGCAGGCGCAACATTACTTATAGATAAGTAGGAGGCTGAATGGCAACTTCAGGAACTACAACCTTTGAATCAGGTTTTTATATTGATGATGTAATTACTGAAGCTTATGAAAGAATAGGCAGATTTGATTATTCAGGTAATGATATAAAAACAGCTAGACGTTCTTTGAATATAATGTTTCAAGAATGGGGCAATAGAGGTTTGCATTTTTGGGAAGTAAAAAATAATTCAATTACATTAGTTGATGGTCAAGCAGAATATACAATGTATAGATCAACTACAGATGGTACATCAGATGCAACAGCAGTGTATGGTGTTGATGATATTTTAGAAGCGGTTTATAGAAATTCTTCTGCTGTAGATTTTTCTTTAACTAAAATTAACAGATCACTTTATCAAGGTCTATCTTCTAAAACAAATACAGGAACTCCTACACAATATTTTGTACAAAGATTTATAGATAAAGTAACGATTACTTTATATTTAACTCCAGGATCCACTGAAGCCGGAAACTTTATTAACTATTATTATGTCAGCCGGATTCAGGATGCAGGGGCCTATTCTAATAATGCAGATGTACCTTATAGATTTGTACCTTGTATGGTATCAGGACTTGCATATTATTTATCACAAAAATTTAAACCAGAATTAGTTCAACAGATGAAATTACTTTATGAAGACGAATTAAAAAGAGCATTAGAAGAAGATGGTTCTTCTTCAAGTACATTTATAACCCCAAAATCTTATTATCCAAATGTCTAATTTATCTAACGGAAAATACGCACAGTTTATTTCAGACCGTTCAGGTATGGCATTTCCCTATAGTGAAATGGTTGTTGAATGGAATGGTTCACGGGTACATGTTTCAGAATTTGAACCTAAGCAACCACAATTAGAACCAAAACCAACAGTTGCTGATCCACAAGGTTTACAGTATGCAAGACCCGCAAGAACTGAACCCCCTGTTTTAATTTTATTACAAACAAGTCCATTTGAAACAATTAAGTATGCAGGCAATACTTATATAAATGTATTTTCACCTGACCATAATAGATCTACTGGAGATACAGTTAGATTTAGAGGTGCAACTAACGCAACTGGTTTTACTAATGTACCTTCTTTTGATGGTGTAACCGATATTAGTAATGCAAGTGGTTTTACAGTTACAGTTGGCAAAATAAATTCTAGTGGTATAGTATCAGATACTACAAACTATTATTACTTTCAAAGTAGTGATACAGCAACAAGTGGAAATATTAATGGAGGGGGAGATAGTAATACAGCAGGACCTGTTAACCTACAAGCATAATGACATACGCAGAATTAGTACAAAAAATTAGAGATTATACAGAAGTAGATAGTAATGTTTTAACATCTACTATTGTAGATGGAATTATTAGTGATGCAGAATTTAGAATATATAGAGATGTAGATTCTGATAATAACAGAAGATATGATACGGCTAATTTAATTGCATCACAAAGGTTTATTGATGTACCCGCTGATTTACTAGTTGTTAGATCAGCACAAATTGTAGATTCAGCCGGAAGTTCACAACCCGATAATAGAGAATTTTTAGAATATAGAGACACTAGTTATATATCAGAATTTAATCCGACTGGATCAACAGGAGTTCCGAAATACTACAGTATGTGGGATAAAGATACTATTGTTTTAGCTCCTACACCCGATGCAACTTATGAAATTCAGTTAAATTATATCTTGAAAGATCCTGGTTTATCTGCTACAAATACAACTACATACATTAGTAAGTATTTTCCCAACGGACTTTTGTATGCATGCTTAGTTGAAGCATTTTCATTTTTAAAAGGGCCAAATGATCTCTTGCAATTATACGAAGGAAAGTATAAACAAGTAGTTGAAGGCTTCTCTATAGAACAAATGGGAAGACGAAGACGAGACGAATATCAATCAGGTGTTCCTCGAGTCGGAGGCAAATAAGGAGATAAAATTATGGCGATAACACAAGCGATTGCAAATTCTTTTAAAAAAGAATTATTAGAAGGTCAACATGAATTTCAATTCGGTGGAGATAAATTTAAATTAGCTCTTTATACTTCTTCAGCAACTCTAAACTCAGCAACAACTTCTTTTACAACAACTGCAGAAGCTCCTAACAGTGGGACATACGCTTCAGGTGGCGGAGCATTGGTACAACCAAATCCAAGTACTTCAGTTGCATCAGGTGTTGCTATTGTTGATTTTAATGATGTATCATTTACAGGTGCAACTATTACGGCAAGAGGTGCATTGATTTATAATACTTCAGCTACTAACAAAGCAGTTGCAGTTTTAGATTTTACAGCTGATAAAATTAGCACGGACGGAACTTTCACAATAATTTTTCCAGCATTCACTACATCGGCAGCTATATTAAGAATCTCCGGCTAACAAGGAGGTTTTAAATGGCAGGATGGAATGGTAATTATACTTGGGGCACAGGTAATTGGGGCATCGGTCGAATTGATGTATCCGTAAATCTTACCGGACAATCTTTAACTACTAATCTTGATAACGTTACTGTTAACGCAGATGCAAACGTTAATGTAACCGGTCAATCTCTAACTACCAATCTTGAAAATGTTACTGTTAAAACAGGCGTTGATGTTAATGTAACAGGTCAATTATTATCCACAAACTTAGATAATCCAACTGTTACAGCAGATGCTAATGTAAATATAACTGGTCAATTATTATCTGCAAACTTAGAAGATGTTACCATCACTACAGATGTAGATGTAAATGTAACTGGTGAACTATTATCTGCTAATTTAGATGATGTATCGATTACCGCAGATGCAAATGTTAATCTAACCGGTCAAGAATTAACGGTTCAAGAAAATACTCCAGATGTCACTGCAGATGCGAATGTTAATATCACCGGTGAACTATTATCTGCTAATTTAAATAGTGTCACAGTAACTGCAAACGCTGATGTCAATGTAACGGGTCAAGATCTAACGGTTCAAGATAATGTTCCAGATGTCACTGGAGATGCAAATGTCAATATAACCGGTCAAGCACTAACTGCTACAGAAGGAGATTTAACAGTAACTGCAGGTGCAAATGTCAATGTAACGGGTCAAGAGTTAACAGTTCAAGAAAATGACGTAGAGATTACAGGAAATGCAGATGTCTTTTTAACTGGAATTAATTTGACAGTTGCAGAAGGAACATTTAAAACAGTTATTTGGAACCCAATAAATACGGGTTCAA
>Ga0222691_1000369_pt1 | contig 16349 bp, 20 predicted proteins | sample AntAcemetage1237_FD_179839 | JGI IMG/M metagenome (GOLD analysis project Ga0222691, IMG submission 179839) | Saline water microbial communities from Ace Lake, Antarctica - #1237 | ecosystem: Environmental > Aquatic > Non-marine Saline and Alkaline > Saline | place: Antarctica: Ace Lake... | reverse complement strand
AAAGAGTGACGGTAGAGTTATGTGGGAAGACTATGGTGTGAACTTTGAGAAACTGAAATTCAACCTAACCACAGGACAACCAGCGACAGAAGCAGACTATGAAGCCTTTAACGAAATCACAAGCATATGACACAAGAAGACCCTAGAGCTGTAGTTATTACCGCCATCATAGCTAGAATAGGTCGTGGCATTACTTGGGAGACAGCCGACACAATGATTACTAATCTACTCAAAAATTGGAAATGACACAACTAACAGACAAGATGGAGGGGTTGAAAGCTAGAGCGATATACGGCCAAGGTTCAAGACTTACTTACGGCTTTGAGGTTGCACACAACAATAAATAAATGGATGGCAGTCAGGATTGCAATCAAGCAAGAACAAAAAACATTGTATGGGGCAATGAAGCCGGTACGAAAAGAAGTTGTTCGTGACATGCGACACCCGAATCAAACACAGTACTGGTTCATCAATTCTCACAATGCGGTGCAGATTGCAACGTATGGGAAAGCAAAAAGTCACAACAAACGTATTGATGCAGGGAACTTTTTCCTGAATCGTGTTCAAGCAGTTGAATACTTGAAAAATAAATCATGAAAAAAATAGGTGCTTTAAAAAAAGAAATACAGAAATACCAATACTTCGAAGATACTTCGATCATTGATTTGACGTTGGCATCACTAATCGCCACACGCCTGAATCTTGGTGATCCAATATGGCTTGTAATCATCGGGGCAAGTTCCGGTGGTAAGTCACAAATCCTTCGCCCAATGGCTTTGACCGATCCTGAATACATCCACCGTGTTGATGATCTAACAGAAAACACCTTCCTTTCGGCTAAACAGGGTGATGAAAAAAACAGCTTACTTAAACGAATCGGGAAGCGTGGCATTATTGCGATTTCTGATTTGACGGTTCTCTTCAGTAAGAATTCAGAATCAAGAAACGCCATCCTGTCGCAATTTCGTATGATTTACGATGGGGAAATGACAAAGATGTCCGGTAATAGTTCAGTGGCAAATACATGGAAAGGGAAGTTGGGTGTCATTTCCGGTGGTACACCATCAATATACGAAAAGTTTGAAGAAGTGGCTGATATGGGTGAGCGTTTTATATATTATCGAATGAAGGAATACGATCCTGAAAAAGCAACAAAGATTGCTTTGAATCGAACGATGCTTGGAAAAGATTTGGATGATGAACTTGCTAGTCTATATGGTGACTATATGAAGGAAGTGCATCAACATTGTGTCGAAGAAGAGTTTGAATTATCCAAAGCCGTTAAAGACCGAATCATCGAAGTGGCAATGCTTGCTGAACGTATTCGAACAGTGGCAAAGAAGGACTGGAAGGGTGAAGTGATAACAAAGATTCCTGTTCCGGCGATGCCAATGCGTATTGCTTTGCAGATGTCGAACATTGCCAAAGGGCTGATGTGTATTTCGTTTTTCGAAACCGGTAAGAAGGATTTGAATGCTGATCACCTTCACATTCTTGATTGGTGTGCGTTCTCATTGGCGAATGAAGAAAAGCGATCATGTCTTTCAGTAATTGCAAAACATGATTTCGGTTTAACCGTTAGAACATCCACTGTGGCAGATGTTGTCGGTCTTGATACTGAAGTGGTTCGGAATGTACTGCAAAACCTTTCGGCTGTTGGCATCCTTACTCGTGACGGTGATGGTTCAAATGGACTGTTGTGGTCAATTACAAAGGAAAGTGATTGGAAGGTACTTCGCCGGATTGCTGATATTACGGAATCAGTCAACTTGAAGGATCGTGAAGTGACGGTGGAAGAAGGGATTGAACAGGCGGATATTGATGAAGATTTTTAAGATATGAAATTACAAAAAGTTTATATTGATGAACCGGTGTTTAAAACACCATATTGGCTTGGTGTTGTTGCTCACGAATTAACACATCATGTGGTTCGAATATGTAGTTGGAAGGGGATTCCTTTTGATGGAAAAAATAATAACGATGAAACTTTTGCGTATTTAATGGATTTTTATACAAAATCACTCTTTGAACATATTAAAAAGAAGTGATTTATTTAGCGAAGCGTGAGGGCTTGCAGTCAAGGCAGATTGGTAAATAGTATTGTTTGTTTCGGAGATCAGGTGAATCAAGGCAGTCTTGCACATCAACAAATTTATTTACCTCGATGTATCGTGGCACATTGAAGACACAACGCACGAACAAAGGATATGTTTTGCCCTTGTGCTTTCTCTTGAAATCATCCTTCTTTGGATATTTATGTTTGCACATGAAGCAAGTGTGGTTGTGTTCTTCCAAAACATCTTCCTTCATCATTTCAACTTTCAATGTTTTTCGAAACTGGTTGTATATTAAAAGTGAATCTTTTTTATTTGAATCTGTTGATTCATCGTCTTCAGTATCATTACCTTCTTCTTTTGGAATCTCGACATCAGCATATTTTGCAAAAATAGCATCACGATCTTTGTTATTGAAATTAGTTATTGCGACACTCAAAGCTTCTTCATCTTCTTCAGACATTAATCCGGCGATGCGGATTTCAGTCATTTTTTCATGATTGTACTCAATTTTCTTTGTCATATTTCACCTATTATATGGCTATGTTTCGTGACTTAATAAGGGGGGCTTAGCAAGGGCAGTAGAATTCAGGTTTGGCTTCGCTATTGACTTGCCTATGCCGTACCCCGTGGGGTACTGCTTCAGGCGATCAGCTTACAGCCAGTTTATCACCTTATCGGTTATTTGTAAAGGGGTTGGTTTTGATTGACGATGGAAGTTGTGTTTTGTCAAGTTTTGTCTGTTTCTGATATGATGGTGGGGAAGTGGGTGGAGACACTTCACGAACATGTTTTTGACTTTGCTGTCATAACAAAGAAAGCCCCGCAAGGGGTTTTCCTTGTGGTACAATTTATTTAATGGCGACTACTAAACGAAAGGTCGGAAGACCGACAAAATATACAGTTGCAATGAATAAGAAGGTTTATGAATATCTTCAAACTTGTGAAGACGAAATTGAGGACTATCACAAAACACAGGGGTTGAAGTCAGATACTTATGAAAGACTTGTTCATGTAAATCTTCCAACAGTTGAAGGGTTGGCTGAATTTTTAGGTGTGGCACGTTCAACAGTCTTTAAATGGGCTGAAGAATATGAAGAATTTTCAGACTCTTTGGAAAAATTAAATGAGATTCAAAAACGAAAGTTGATCAAAGGGGCTTTGGGTGGTCACTACAATTCAACAATCGCCAAACTTATTTTATCGGCGAATCACAACATGGTTGAAAAGAAAGAAATGGATGTGACATCAGGCGGAAAACCAATTGAAGGATTTAATTATGTAGCACCTGATGAAGCCAACAATTAAACCAACACTGAAGCAACACTTTGCTTGGCAGTATTTGAAAGACACCACAACAAAATATTTACTTTTTGGTGGTGGGGCAGGGGGTGGTAAATCATGGCTTGGTTGTGAATGGCTGATCACTCAATGTTATTTCTACCCTGAAACAAAATGGTTTATCGCTCGAAAGGAATTGAAACGATTGATGCAATCGTCTTTTGTCACATTCAAAAAAGTCTGTAAGTATCACAAGATTCCTGACAGTGATTGGAAGTTAAATGGTCAATACAATTATATTGAATTCAAAAACGGTTCACGAATCGACTTGCTCGACATTGATGAAATTCCTCGTGATCCTGACTTTGAAAGATTTGGATCAACTGAATACACCGGCGGATGGATTGAAGAAGCGGGTGAAACATCCTTCAAAGCATTCGATGTGCTGAAATCTCGAATCGGGCGACACATGAACAAGGATTATGGAATCAAATCAAAGTTGCTTCTTACATGTAACCCAAACAAAGGATGGTTGTATCGTGTCTTTTATTTACCGTGGAAAAGAAAAATACTTCCCGACAACTATCGTTTTCTTCAATCATTGTATTCAGACAATCCACACACGGCTGATGAATATGAAGAGAACTTGAATGAAATTTCAGACATCAAAACACGAAAGCGATTGAAAGAAGGGGATTGGGAATTCGACAATGATCCAACAATTCTATTCGATCAAGAAGCTTTGATTGATGTGTTCAGCAACACAGTTGAAGGCGATAATGAAAAAGCCCTGATTGTTGACATTAGTGATGGCGGTGATGATGCTGTTGTTTATTCAGTGTGGCGTGGACTGACTGAATACAAACGAATCAAGAAGTATAATCAAAACACTGAAAACATCATTGATGATATTCGTGAACTTGCTGATACTGAAGGAATCCCATTCAAGAATATTGTGGTTGATGCCATTGGTGTTGGGGCAGGGGTTGCATCATCATCATTGCTTAAAGGTATTGTTGGATTCAAATCATCGTATGCACCAATTAAGACTGATGAAAACATTGTCCAATTGCCAAATGCCGGTGTTCTTAAAAAAGCCCCCATTCTTGTATCGGATTATAAGAATCTTCGGTGTCAGTGTGTCTTCACTTTAGCGGATCATGTCAACAATCACTTGGTTGCTTCAACTGTTGAAGAAGGAATTCAGGATGTAATCATTCAAGAATTGGAACAATACAAAGACACAACCATTCCTGATCAAAAGAGACAATGTACACAAAAGCCGGACATCAAAGATGCACTTGGAAGATCACCGGATGATTCAGATACTTGGATCATGCGAATGTATCTTGTGATTCGAAAGAAAGTCAATCCCCGAAGTTCGGAACAAAGAACAAAGACGGCATCGGCACAAAAATCACAGTTTAATCGCAATCGTTCAAACATGGTTGCAAATAGTGCAAAGTGATGTGATATACTTTTAAAAAAGGTTTACTCATTAATTATTAATCATGGCATTATTTCAAAATACAACTGCATCAGTTCTTGTAAAAACTGGTTCAGGAAAATTCATTGGGGTGATTGTGAATTCTCACACAAGTGGGACACTTCGATTCAATGATGGTCTTACAGGAACAACAAGTGCGGGGGTAAAAGCAACCGGTACTCTTACCGCTTCAGGCGTTTTCAGTGATGGTGACACTGTAAAAATTGGTGGCACAACTTATACAATGAAGACGGCTTTGACGAACCTTGTCGCAAATGAAGTTCTAATTGGGGCATCAACTGCAATCGCTCTCGATAACTTGAAGCAAGCAATCAATCAGGGCGACACACAAGGTGGCGGTGAAGGTCAAGAAACAAAGTATTCAACAGGGACAGTTCCACACCCAACAGTGACAGCGACAACTAATGGTGCAACCACACAAGTTGTTGAAGCTCGTGATGCAGGGACAGCCGGAAATGCTATCACTACAACTGAAACCGGTGCGAACTGTGCATTCGGTGGTGGGACATTGGCTTCAGGTGTTTCAGTGAATCGTTTAATCATGAACACATACACTCTTCCATCAGGATCACAAGTTGTTGAATTCCCTGAACCAATTGATTTTGTGAACGGTCTTTATTTCACTGAAGGTGGAACGGCTGACATCACAGTAATCTACAAATAAATAAAATATGTCTGATCGAACACAAAAACATGAAATCGGTGTTTTGATTCGGAAGATGGAAAGTGACTATCGAACTGGTAACACAACAATTTCCAAATATGTGAGTGTTAGTCTTCTTGAAAACCTTGAAAAGATTGATGCTTACACTAATTCTAAACACACATCAGGTGACAAAGATTCGCTTGGAAGGGACAAGCCCTTTTTCAATATTGTTACAAGTGCAATCAATATTTGGTATCGTGCCACTGATATTGATCGGAAAAATATTCGAATCAAGTCAACCAAACTGAAAGACACCACACGTTCGTTTATTGCGACAATGAAATTACAGCAATGGATGCGTGACACATCTTTTGGTGCGTTCCTTAATAAGTGGGGGCGATCACTTGCAAAGAATGGATCATCAGTTCTGAAGTTTGTTGAAAAAGACGGCAAGCTTCACCCAATGGTCATGGATTGGATGAATATCATTGTTGATGCAGTAAACTTTGATGATAATCCGGTGATTGAAATCATCGAACTGACACCGGCTCAATTGAAACGGCGTTCAGGATATGATCAAGGAAAAGTCAAATCATTATTGAGTGCGGTTCAAGTTCGAGAAACTCGTGATGGTCAAAAGAAGGACACTAAAGCAAATTATATTAAAGTGTATGAAATTCATGGTGAACTTCCCCTTTCATATATGACTGACAAAGAAGAAGATGAAGACACTTTTGTTCAACAAATGCACGTTGTCTCTTTTGTAGCAAAAGACGACAAAGGCAAAGAATTTGATGAATTTACACTTGCCAAAGGGAAGGAAGCAAAAAGCCTTTACATGATCACTCACTTGATTGAAGAAGAGAATCGAACACAAGCGATTGGTGCAGTTGAACACTTGTTCGAAGCACAGTGGATGGAAAACCACACAATGAAAGGAATCAAAGATCATTTGGACATTGCTTCAAAGCTTATCTTCCAAACGGCTGATGATACTTTTGTCGGGCAAAATGCACTTCAAGCAATTGAGAATGGCGACATCTTGATCCATGCACCGAATGAACCACTGACACAAATTAACAATGGTTCTCATGACATCACACAGATGCAGAACTTCGGGCAGATGTGGAAGCAACTTGGAAATGAAATTACTGGTATTTCTGAAGCTATGCTTGGAACAACACCAAAGTCAGGCACAGCGTGGCGACAAACTGAAGCGATTCTTTCAGAATCACACGACTTGTTTGAACTTATGACTGAAAACAAAGGATTGCACATTGAAGAAATGATGCGAAAGTTTGTTCTTCCACACGTGAAGAAGAAGCTGAAGAACCGTGATGAGATTATCGGCGTTCTTGAAGATCATGACATCAAGCAAATTGATGGCAAGCTGATCAAACTTGAAACTGAAAAGAAAGTGAAGCGTGAAATCATTGATTCATTGAAGCAAGGTGAACTTCCGGTTCAACTTGATGTTCAAGCAACTGAAGAATCAGTTAAAAGTGAACTTTCTGAAATGGGGAATGTCCGATCATTCATTCCATCAGAAATTGAAGACCTTGAATGGGACAAATACTTTGAAGGGATAGTGTGGGAATCTGAAGTTGATGTGACCGGTGAAGAAAGTGCGACACAATCACACATGACGACACTCACAACAGTGCTTCAAACTATTGCAACCAATCCGGCGGTTCTCACTGATCCAAATGCGAAAATGTTGTTCAACAAGATTTTGAGCATGACCGGTGCAGTATCACCAATTGAAATGTCAGAATCGCCAAAGCAACCAATCCCAACAGGTGCGGTTGCACCACCGGCAATTCCGGCTGACACAGTTGGACTTAATCAATAATAAAAAATATGGCTGAACAAAAAACAAAACAAAAAATGCGTTATGGAAACAATGAACTTGGTTTAATCAAAAACACTTTTGGTGAAAACCCTGCATTGTTACTCGTAATGCGAAAGGTATTCTTTCAAGCAAAGTTTACAAAAACTGATCTTGATACATTGAAGCCGATTCGTGAAAATGATGCGATCAAGGAATTAATTCGGAAAACATATCTTCCTGAAATCGAACTTGATACACCTATCGGTCAGGTGATTGATCTTTGGCTAACGGTTGATAATAAAGACAAGTCACCGGAAGAATCAACCACAGCACTGAAGGTTCGGGCAAGGTTGATGGAATTAATCGAAGCCGGATTGAAGCGACTTGAATCAGACGATACAAAGCCAACTGAAGAAATCATTGGTTTCAAGCCCGATTTCAGTCTTGACGATGAAAAGCTTTATGTGGAATGGACTGCCCGAAATGGTCTGATCACACATTCAGAATTTCAGTTGTCACAGTTGGCAGTTCTTGCGGAAAAGAAAAATGAGACACCGGAAGAAACAAAAAAACGTCTTGCGATGAATTCCACAAAGTAAACGTGTGGTACAATATTATTAAATGACACTAAAGTCTCTAAAAAGATAACATGACTAAACATGAGTGAAACTACAAAAGAAACAGACGTAAAAGTTGAAGAGAAAGCCGAAGAAATTGATCTTGATTTCAATATCGAAGATTTGCCCGATGATGCTTCACAAGAAGATAAGGATAAAGCGATCAAGACTTTGACAGCACAAAAAGCACACTGGCGTGGGAAATATGAAAAATCTCAAGAAAAGCCGGAAGAGAAAAAGGATGAAGTGAAGACTGAAAAGAAAGATGAAGTGAAAGCTGAACTTTCACAATCTGATCTGATTACTTTAACTCGAAGTGACTTGCATGAAGACGATATCCCCGAAGTTATGGAATATGCGAAACTCAAAGGGGTTTCAGTCAAAGAAGCACTTGCTTCAAGCGTTGTAAAAGCTATTCTCGAAACAAACAAAGAAGCTCGTACAGTTGCAGATGCAACAAATACAGGTAAGACCGCAAAAACTACATCAGGAACTTCAGATGATGAATTGATGGCAAACGCCAAAAAGGGAATCATGCCTGAATCCGATGAAGATATGAGCCGACTTGCGAAGCTTCGACTTGGGGTTAGTTAGAAAAAATAGGTGAATTAATTCTAATTTTAATTCACATGGCTAATACAATCAGTTCACGAACATATCGTGACAAATACCGAAAAGCGACACTCGAACAGCAATTGCGAAACCGTCTTGTGTGTGAAGCAATTTGTGAAGTTGATCGTTCAGACAACAAGCGAATTCAATCACCATACGGTTCACAACCAACTGCAACTGTTCAAGCGATTGCGGGAACTTATACAGTTTCAAACTTCACAACTACTGACGACACATTGACAGTGACCGATGAAGTTATCGTTGCAGAACACATTCACGACTTTGAAGACATCCTTACTAACTTCGATATGTTCGCAAGCCGAACTGACGAAACTGTGTATCAGGTTGCGACAAAGATTGACCGATTTGTGTTGAACAATCTTACTGAAGATGCAACAGGTGCTTACACAACACCGGTTGGCGGATTCGGGGCTTCAAACATTAACGAAATCATGGGTGATCTCGTTGGTCTTGTTGCCGGATATGCAGATGTGTACAAAGGACTTTTCCTTGTAATTGAAAACACTGACGTTTCAGGTTTCATGCAAGCACAATCAACAAACGGTTTCAGTTTCGCTGATTCTGCTTTGAAGAACGGCTTCATGGATGTTTATAACGGTGTGGACATTTACGTTGTACGTTCAGGAACTTTCGCTTCAGAAACTCTTGGTACAACTACATACACAAATGCCGGACACCGTGTATTCGGAGTGAAGAATGTATCAACATACGCTTCACCTCGTGGAGTGCGATTCGAAGAAAAAGCTGTTTCACTTAAAACTGGAATGGAAGTTGTAACTTACGGTTACGTTGGCTTCAAGCTTTGGACACCAAAGACTGCCCTTGTGGTAGACATCACACTCGCCTAAATTACTCACCCCCTGATTGGGGGTGTTTGGGTTGTGAAATGAGTTTTGTTCACCTATTTCTCAAATCGTGACCCAAACATCCCTAGTCAGGAACTAACATTAAAAAAATGGCTAGAAAAAAGAAAGAAGAAGAAGTGGTTGATGCTGTTGAAGAAGTTGAAACCGAAGAAGAAGTTCAGGAAGAGATTCAAGATGAATCACTGAATGAACCTGAAGAAGAAGTGGTTGAAGCCCCAACTGAAAAAACAGTTGTTGCAAAGAAGCCCGATGGAAACCCTGCTTATACCAAAGCACAGTTTCAAGAACTAATTGAATCGTACAAGGTGCAAAACCCTAAAAAGTACGAAATAAAGAAGGAATCATTACAAGCACAACTTAAAGCATTGAAATAATATGGCTAATCCAAATGGACTAAATCCACATTTTGAAGGAATGACGATGAAAGCATTCATCCTCACCCCTGATTCTGCCGGAAGTTCAGTCAACAGCATTCCAAAATCAGCACGTTCAGTGCGACTTGGAGCGAATGTGAACGGTGTCACCGACTTCACTGTTTTGCCAAATCTTGCAGACGTACCTGATGGACATCAGATTGTTATCGTTGCAGGGGTTGCAAATAGTGAATTACGAACACCAGCATCTTCGGATGAAGAGATCAATTCTGAAAATGGTGATGGAACAAAAGAAGCGTTGCTTACAGCAACAAACATCCACTTTGTGACAAAAATTGACAACACAATTGGTTGGATGCTCGAAGCCCGAACAGCAATCGGTGCATTCGTTACAGCAATCGTACCTGACTAATCTTCGCCCAACTTAATTGTTGGGGACAGATTGTGACAGGTCATGACCTGTCTTCACTAATTAATTAAAAATATGAGCATACAATTTTCAGACACAACAAACAAAGATGGAATCATCCAAAGCATTGAAGATGAATGTGGATTCAATGATGGCGACATCACTGATGATTCAACTATGTTGGCAAAATTCACCGGTGATGTGAATAATGCACTTGATGAAATTTATGCTCTTATTTTTAAATCAGGTGGAGTGTGGCAATTCGATGACATCAATCATTCAGCGTACCCATTCATTGAAGCTGACCTTACTGCAGGGCAAAGAAGTTATGCTTTCACAACTGATGAGCAATCAAATATCATCCTTGATATTTACAAAGTGATGGTGAAAAATCCATCAGGAATTTATGTTGAGATTGATCAAGTTGATCAGCAAAGTAAAAATACAAATCGGGTGAATGTGGATTCATTTATTGACGGGCAAGAAAAGACCGGAACACCGATTCGATATGACATGGTTTCTAACGGTATTTTCCTTGATCCTGTTCCTGACTATAACTGGCGAAATGGAACTGAAGGTGAAAGGGGGGTGAAAGTATTCATCAATCGTGAAGGATCATATTTTGCAACTTCCGATACTACAAAGAAAGCCGGATTCAATGGATTGTTTCACTATCTTCTCGTGCTGATGCCGGCGTATAAATACGCTCGCATTCATTCACTTCCACAAGTAACACGAATTGAGAATGATATAATGAAGATGAAAGGTGAACTTACAGACTCGTATGGTAAAAGATCACGAGATATTACAAGGCGATTAGTTCCTAATCGAGAAAATAACAAATAATTATTATGGCTACTTTTAACAAAGTAAATTCATTTGTAGAAGCACTTGCTGAAAAAGCTCATAACTTGGGTTCTGATCAGCTCGTCATTGCTCTTACAAACACCGCCCACACTTCAACGTGGACACAGCTTTCGGATTTGACACAGATTGCTTATACCAATCTTTCAACACGAAATATCACCACCACATCATCAGCCCAAACAACCGGAACATACAAACTTGTATTGACTGATCTTGTTTTAACTTCATCAGGTGGGACAACTGGTGCATTCCGCTATGTGTATGTTTACAATGACACAGCGACAAATGATGAACTAATCGGGTATTACGATTATGGATCATCAATCACCCTTCAAGACGGTGACACATTCACCATCGACTTTGATGCTTCAGGTGGTGTTCTAACGATTGCTTAGTACTTGTGTCTCTACACTACCCGTAATAGCGGGTAGTGATAGGGACGTAAAATATATATGGCAAAAAAAATACTATCAAAAACAAAGTCGGATAAATACGACAACATCTTGGCAACTTCCTCTATCCATACGGAGTCAAAAAAACTTACTGCTATAGAAAAAGTGGAGCTTAAATCTCACGCTATCAAAAAAGTAGTAAAAATTGGTAAATACAAAGTATGATAAATGGAATATCACAAATTGAAATAGTACAGGTGGACATCATAGACGGTGGTGTACAAGTTTTTGCTCGTGCTTGGGATTTAGACGACAACCAAATAGGGTTTGGGGTCGACGGTTCAGTTGATATAGAAAGATTCCAATACTTCAATCCCCCAGTGCTCATACCAGACAAAAACGGGAGCATTGCGGTTACAAGTGAAAATACAGAAGTTGGAGAGCCGCATTCATATAATCTAAGTGAAGACCCCGAAGCCGCAGTAAACCAAATGTTGCAACAGACCATTCTTCAAGTGGGGAAAGCTTCGGGTAATATAGTTGAGGGAAAGATAGGTAGGACAACTTCAACTTTCTACCCTTCTGTTACAGCATTGGACGGTTGGATTAGAAACGAAAAAAGCTCGACAACTTGGGCGGTTGTCCACGATGGGACAACGGGTTCACTGGCTACGACGGATAATAGTAACGACTTGTTTGTTAGAAACCAAAATACCTCTGGTACTTCCTTTGACCTTATACGTGTTGCTGTATTTTTTGATACGTCAGCACTTCCCGACGCTGATACTATTTCCGCAGCAACATTAAGTCTTTACGTAATATCAAAAACTAACACCGACGACGACGGTACGGACTACGTATCTATTGTAGAGTCTACAGTATCAAGTGATACAGCACTCGCTACTACAGACTTTGACTTACTAGGAGCTCCTACAGACCCAACAGAAGCGGTTGCCACAGGAGATAGGCTAGATATTAGTTCTGTAACAGTTAGTGCCTATAATGATTGGGATTTTAACGCTACTGGTATTGCAATGATAAGCAAGACAGGAATTAGTAAGTTTGCTGTTAGAGAGGGACACGACATAGAAAATGAAACTCCCGCAATTACCACAAACAACGAGCTCCAAATTCAAAACTCCGAGTTCGCTGGCTCAACACAAGACCCTAAACTCGTGGTTACTCACTCGTCAACTACAAACACCACACTCACAGCATCAGTTGGTGCTTTCACACTCACCGGTATTGCAACCGCTTTCAGTTGGGCTTTAAATATTGTGGCTTCAGTGGGAACATTCACATTGACTGGTATCGCTGTTGTTTTTACAACTGGAAAAGGAATGGTGGCTGATACAGGGGTATTTATTTTGACTGGTCTTGATGCTCTATTTTCAGCGACACGTTCAATAGTTGCTTCAGCCGGATCATTCACATTGACCGGAATCAGTGCGACACTTACATGGATACACCGATTGGTTGCTGAAACAGGGGCTTTTGTTCTCACCGGAATTAATGCACTTTTGAAATCATCAGTAACTTGGTTCAATACATCATCAAAAACCGTTTCTGACTGGTTTAATCAAGGTTCAAAATAATATGGCAACACCTGAAGAAAAAAAACTGAAAGATTTGATTGATTCGCTCATTCGAAGGGTGGGTGAATTAGAAAACTGGAAAGTTCAGAAAGAACGGCAACAAATAACCCTTCCTTTAGATGAAGCTTCAAAAAATGTAATCAACAATATATGACATTTATAATCCCCAATCAAGAATCAAAAGAACACTTGCAGTCAAACATAAATGACCTGTCAGGAACTATTTTTAAATCTCGAAATATTGACCTTGATGATAAGGGGTATATTAAACTTGCTTCACCGACTGTTTCGGTAATGACTGAAGATGATGATGCTGATTTTGATTCCATTGATGCGATGTACCCATCAGATCAGAATGTATTTTTAAATTCTGATGAACTTTTTTCAGGGGGTTTGGATATGACAAACTTTTCAAGTCATAGTGGTGATACAAATCGCCCGACACCAACAGTTGAAAATGATGTGATATTTTTCAATGACACTGAAGTGGTTTCTGATGGAACGTTGGTGAAATATGAATCATCATCAAATACATGGACAACAATTTCATTAAGTTTTTCATCGACAACTCCAATTGCGATGTCAGTTTGGGAAACTGAAGGTGTCCTTGCAGTTGGAAACAACAATCAGGTGAAATTTATTAAACAAGACTGGTCAATTCATGCAACGGTTCTCACACTTCCGCCTGATTATCAAGTTTCTTCAATTGCGGTTCAGGGATCACAGCTTTTTATTGCGACACGATCAAAATCAGGAAGTGAATCAATGATGTTTGTTGTTAGCACAATTCAGGTGGGTATTGATTTTGCATACGGTGTCGGTTCTTTCGAAACGATGTCAATCGTTCCTTTTAAATCATCAGTGGTTCTTGTCACGGCTAATGGCTCACTTCTTCGGTTTAACGGTGGTGGCTTCGATGTTCTTGCAGTTTTGCCAATCCATAAAAAAGGGATTGAATGGGCTGATGCACTTAATGATTATTCAACCGCTGGAAACCGTTCAATGACAATTGATGGTGATTTGATTTTAATTAATCTTTCAAACGAAACCCAAAATGGAGTATTCAAAATATTGCCTGACTTCTCTGCCGGTGTGTGGTGTTATGACAGTGCAAATGGCTCTTTATACCATCGGTATTCCCCTACATGGTCACAAGTTCAAAAGATTGATGGAAATTCACTTTCGGTTGATTTACCAACTGATGTGTTCACTATGTCTTCAGGAAACTTAAACAATGTGATTACAGGAATGCCATTTTTATTGCTTGATTCAAGTCAGGATTTACCCGAACTGAATGAATCAGTGGCGTACTACATCATCAAAGTCACTTCAACAACATTTAAAATTGCAACAACGTATGCTAATGCAATTGCCGGAACAGCCATTGATATTACAGGGGCAGTTTCTTCAACAACTGACTTTTACATTCAATTAATAAATGATTATGGCTTTGCTACTTACGCAAACAGAATGGCATTGGCGGTTTTAAACAATCTTCTTTTTGATGATTCTTTAATGGGCAACATTTGTTTTTCGGCTAATTTGTTTGGAAAACAGGCAACAACATTAAAGACTTCAGCCGGTGGAATTTCACCTTTCCTTCCGAATCGTGGATATTTTGTCACCCCACGTTTGAATTCAAATGCTCTTGAAGATGAATATACCAATATTTATATTAAACATGCCCCGCTTAAAAATGATGATTTGATCATCGTTAAATATAAAGATATTGAAAAAAATGGTTATCCTTTCAGTTCTATTAAATATGGTGACAATTCAAAACATATTGCAACATGGGTTGATACTGATACTTTCACCACAACGGCTGATTTATCAGATGTTATTGCCGGTGAAGAGATTGAAATCATTGCCGGTGTAGGTTCGGGACATATTGCTTTTATTGAATCAATAACTGAATCAACTGGTACATATACAGTCAATCTTGTTGAAGCGTTTCCATTTGCGGTTGTCAGTGACATCATGAAATTCAATGTTGATAACTTCAAAGAAGCGGGAAGAATTACGGTGGACACACAAAAGACCGGTGGCGGTTTCAAAATTCCGGTTGGGAAGAAGTCAAAATTCCTTCAGGTGAAAGTTGAAATGCGGGGGGTTAAGGTGAAGATTGAAGAACTAATCATTAACAACAAGCCACATAAGGGCGTGGTATAATTTTATTAAATATGGGATTTCTTGATTCAATAAAAAACTTTTTCACCGGAAGCAAAGCGTCATCAGCACCGGCACAAACATCGACATCATCACCGGTGACTTTTGGGATTCCGCAATCTGATCCGGTTGCACCAATAAGTTTCAACACACAATCTTCAACACCGGCTGTTGGAAATTTGCCCCCTGCCCCAAATATGTCAACACCGAATGGGGCTGTATATGTACCACCACCAAAGAATTTCACTTTGTCTGAACAGAAATCAACACCGGCTGATTCTCTCGATCAACCACGAACCAATCTTTCTGAAGTACAGGCATCAATTTCAAGTAGCACTTCTTCACCTACCGGTGCGGGCTTTAAAGCTTCAGAATCAAAAGGAACTGATGATCAGCCGGAAGACAAATCAACACCGGCAACTACTCGTGAAATGATTCAGCAAGGTCTTCTTGATGTTTTAAATAAAGATACATCGGCTGAAAAAGCAAAATTGCGTGAAGAAGCGGGGATTGAAGAGAAATCAAAAACTTCAAATCGAATTTTGAATCAACTTCGAACAATGCGTGTTGATTATGAAGCGAAGAAAGATAAACTTGAAAACGAAAACAATCGTGGGCGTTCAATGGGTGCGATTAATAATGAAATCAACCAACTGACAAAGAACACCAATCGAAACCTTGCATACAAATCAATTGAATATGATATTGCGAACAATGATCTTCGAAGTGCTGAAGCAACCGTAAATGATCGAATTCAGGACATGAAAGATGAAGAAGCAAAGCAAATTTCATTGTACAAAACACTGTATGACTTTGTTCAGGATGATATGTCAGAAAGTGAAAAGCTTGAAGCACAACAGGCGTTTGCATCGAAGGAAGCTGAACGTGGATTTGAACGATCAAAAGAATTGGCACAATACAATTCCCTTCTTCGCCGTGAAGAATCACAGCTTTCTTTCGCTCTTCAATCAGCCGTGACCGCACAAGAAGCTTCAGATGCTTCAAAGGCAATGATCCCTTCATTGAAAGACAAAGCCGGTCAACTTACTGAAGCGATGAATAATCTCAAAAACGGTGATGTTGGAAATGTTGTTGGGGCGAACAAATT
>Ga0222691_1000362_pt1 | contig 16564 bp, 19 predicted proteins | sample AntAcemetage1237_FD_179839 | JGI IMG/M metagenome (GOLD analysis project Ga0222691, IMG submission 179839) | Saline water microbial communities from Ace Lake, Antarctica - #1237 | ecosystem: Environmental > Aquatic > Non-marine Saline and Alkaline > Saline | place: Antarctica: Ace Lake... | reverse complement strand
CGACACGAATACCATTGAGACATTTACAAATATGATAGACCGTATCAATGAAAATATCATTGGCTGCGGCAGGAAGCACCCCTCACCACTTGTGCGTTCATATATCAACAATGTGTGTGATATTTGCGACATCACCTTTGAAAGCTCAATTCTTAATTCACAGGCATCACAATACTACAATACAGTTCTCTATAATAACCCGGTGGAGAAGGGCACCCGTGATGATAACGTGAAATACATCACGAAGAATAAACCAATTCTTACTTTAGAAGGATTTCTCGCCCAGCTTAAAACTGTTTTCAATGGTGATTACAGAATCACTAACGGGGTGCTGAGATTTGAAAGAAAAGACTTCTTCTATATTGGTGAGATTTGGATTGACTACGAGCTATTGAAAGCCCAAAATAGAATAATAGAAAAGGTCTGCTATTCATGGAGGGATGAGGAGGCATACGCCCTCGGTAGATTCAGCTATACCGAGGACCCGGTTGATTGGTGTGGAAATGAAGCCCGGGAGAGGTATAATGATATTGTAGAATGGAACCAGCCATTCACCCCGCTTCAAAAGGGAATCTATGAGAATATTTTACCCTTCGCCCCCTGCCGCTTTCGTGATGATGGTATTGATAGAGATGTCCTCGCCGACTATGACTGGTTCCCAATATTCGGCGGCGTGATCAATGACCACAACAAAGTGATAATTCAGAACAACGGAACAAACTTTCAAGGCAAGCTTTTGATATGGGATGGAAATATGAATTTCGGAAGGGTTGAAAGGTACGTGGCCCCTGGCTTTGAAGTTGGAACAAATGAAAACTTTAACTTTCCATACTTATTTAATGAATTCAACGTGGCCCCAATAACGGCCTATGATACGGACGCCCCGTATATGGGCCTGTATGGAAGGTTTCACTCAATAGACCACCCAAAGCTGCTGGCCGATCAAGGAAAGGAGTTTGAGTTTACTTTCAAGATTCAATGCGAGGATATCCTTAGCTTTGACATTACTAAGAACATAATGCTTCCCATAGGCGAGGGGAGAATTGACTGGGCGGAGATTGACTACGTAAAAAGAGAATGCACCGTATTCGGTAAAGTTTAAAAACATGGCTTCAACTGCAGAATTAACAGTAACATCAATCTCCTTAAAAGAGGCGAACGGCAAATTACCAGTCACATCGGTACCCGCCGACTTCTTTCCCAGTATTGGCGACGAAATTATAGTGAAGTGGGTAGTTGATTTAAGTGGCAACCACGGCGACCCTTCCTCAACTGCTTTCGAGATATACAATGCTGAACTGATGATTGACTTAGCTGCCTTTGTAGAGACGGGTAGGTACTTTCATCCAAGAGGCATAAAACCATGGACAGGATTCTTCGCGAAAATGCCTGCAGCCCCAGGAACGATTGACGCTGTATTACTGACTAATGAAGAGTCTTATTTTGGGGCTTTGAACGGTGTAATGAGCATAGAAGTAATCAGCGCCACCCAGTTCGCGGCATCCCTTTCCTTCATGCTTACTGCAGACCAAGGGAATTACTTTGGAGGACAGCTATTCAAGAACAGTGCTCGAATGGTTAAGAACCATGTAATGAATGCGACAGAGTTCAATAATACATTCAACAGTGTTTACAATAATTCGCGCTCTTTAGGAGCGTATTTCTACGTTCGACAACTCAGCGAGAACATACTACTTGATTATCAGTTCCCCCTTCGTGCCGCTTGGTATAATGAGGCAATCACCGTTGGTGCCAATGGTCCAAACTGGGAATTGACAAGAGCAGCCGTTCCCGTTACGGGAATGAGTGAGTATGCCGACACTAAAATAGAATTCACTGTCGATGATAACGGTCACACATTGAATGCAGTGCGGGTGATGCTGTTTAGGAAGAAAGAAGGAGCGAATGACTTGGGCTTTGTTTCTGATTTAATGCTTGAGCAAGATGCATTCGCGAACGTTCCTGTCGGCACAGCTCCCATAATCGGATTCCTCAAAGAACCTTCTATAGTGACACAAGCTGCAGGAGTAATCACATTGAGTTGTATCGCTGATAAAGACTTGCTTGATGTAGGAAATCAGTATTACTTGGCATTCATCTTGTTTCTTGATATTGGTGGAGGTGACACTATCAGTCAGACCTTTATGCAGCCAACGCCTATTCCAGTGACTGGTGTTCCCGAGCCTGTGACACTTTCTTTCTTGGATTATATGGGGAATCTAAGGACAACCATTGCAGGGAAAGCAGTGGCATGTCCACAAGAGAGAATTCGATACACATTTCAAATCGATGTCGGCCAGTACAAGATTGATGCTCTTGCAAATAATCTTCCTTCACTTGGCTTCAAGAATGACATCAATATGATTGAAGTGAGCTTTGTGGATGCAGGAACGAACGAAGTATTGCACCAATTTACATCAAGCAGAGTTGGTGGAGGTCCATGGAGTGGCAATATTCTCGAATATTTTGAGGACGCTTCTACAGCGCGATATTGGTTCACCCACAGGATACCGTACTTCAACCTTCAAGGATTTCCCGATTGGACTGATAAGACTATCGAGATTCGCTGGAGATTTATGTTCAGATACTTCCTTTCCTTCCCGTTCAATACGACTGTTTTCTACAATTACACTCAAGAATTGGAAGTGAAGAAATATGATGTTCTTGTCGCAGCGCCTACCCGAATGATTCAGAATATCTTGTTTTATAATCCCGACAATGGATATCCACTGACTTCACTGTGCAACCTTGACTCAGTAAGAGTTCGGGTGCAATTAACGGCAGACTGGATTGGTCAGAAAATCAAGCTTATTCCAATGATAGACCGTGCTGCTTATGGACTGCAGTATTTCGGCGCTGCATTCATTCAAGAGGAAGACACAGCACCACCCGAATTCCCGTTTGCGAACAAGACAGAACAGGAGTTGAGTTCTATAATATTCGACGCTGACAATGAGTTTGACTTGGTAACGGGGCAAGGATATTTCTCGATAGATTTAACACAGCTTGACGATTACACTCAGTACATGGTGAGCGCACTTGCACAAAATAAATTCTAAGTCATGCCAGAAATAATTGAAATTAATATTCCAAACGTACACTCAGCACTTCCCTTTAAAGTTGGTGTTGAAAAGAAAGTTTTGCCTTTGAAATATGACTGCCTTGAAACATGTGGTCAGGATAATTTCTGCACCGACTGTGACAACGATTTGCCTTTTGCTTACTCTGCAGTCCCGGGAGACACTTTGCACCTTCAATTCTTACTTGAGGACACGTTTAACCTTGACCCATTGAATCCGACTTATGGTTGGAATGTAGATGATACAACTCACTGGCTTGAATTGGACCTAATGAATGCAGACGGAACGGTTGCTCTTGCGGACATTACGAATGAGTCTTGGATGGGGCAATATGTGACTGGTTTTGCTGTAGGAAACACCGAAGGAATTTCTTGGCAGAATGTGAATATTCGCTTCACTGATTTGATGCTTCTAAGGTTAAACTGTGAGGACTTCTATTTCAGAGTGAAAGTTTGTACCTCGTCACTGGACATTCCAGACGATAACCTTTGGCTGTTCATTGCTTCCGCTCCTGTTCTTGCAGACATTACAGCACAAGCAAGTGATTGGACAGGGAATATGATTGTACTTACCGATTCGGGGATTGTTCTTGTTTCCGACGGTGAAAATTGGGTTGTGAATCCGACACAGCCAGTGAACGGTGACTATGCTTGGTTCGTTTACCAAGGGCAGTGGCACGAATTAATCGCTGGAAACTGGGAGAAGGATGTAACCTATGAACCAGAGTACAATAATGTTTGCGAAGAATTTAGGTACTGTGCAAGTGTACCATTCAAGAAAGTTCGTTGTGAAGAAACTGTTCATGTTTGTTCAAATCCTGCTTCTGTTCCCGCTATTGATTGCAACGGTACAATCTATGGTACCGAGCCAACTCAAGAAGTAGGTGATTGGGAGTATTCTAATTGTTTCCGCTTCCCTGCTTGGTTCGAATTAACATGCCTCAGTCCTCAGAATGAAATCACAGACGGTGGCGCAGTGATCTCTGAAACATTAACAAGTGATTATGTCCTTCAAGCAGTGCTTCCAGAGGTGGTTGCTCGACGACTTGCCGCGGCCTTTATGATTCAAGGATTCACAGTTGAAGGAATGACTTTTGACAGCGTTTCGGAAGTGTGTAAGAACAACGATGAGGGCAACGATTGGCACGTTAATATCAAGCTCGGTAAAGAGGAATGTCGAGGAATTGGAAACGAGTGTGAATAAAATCACCTATATTTGAACCGTGCGACTTGCCAAGGGCGCACGTAGCCACGAGGGTGAACGACCACCCTACAATTCAATGGTCGATTAAACATTCTTCAAATGTCTTTTTGTAATTCAGAATGTGCGGATGATATTCTGCAAATCGCAGGGAGTGGTTGTGAAATCATCACTCGTCCTGCAGGAATTAAAAGAGTAATTTTCGGAAGGTGTGACATTACGTTCTTAGACCTTCAGGACTTAGGCGAATGGGCAGCGAAACTCACTGCAAATGAAATTCACGCTACAGGCGATATTCTTGGAAGCAAGCCGAAAGGCTCTACAACCAAAAAGAAACTCGCTTCATGCAGACCACAGCAAGTGACTGGTGGTACCAAGTCGATAGCATTCACAGACTCGAATTCAGACAATACAAATTTCACGGATTATGCTTTCTATAATTCAGTGCAATTGAATTCTGGTGGAATGGTCTTTGGATATATCACTTGTGACGACTTGTTCTACGGTTGGTTCAGTGATTTCAGTGCAGAGGTGGACGATGTTCGCTCTGAAAGTAACGAAGAGGAAATGGTATTTGATATGACATTGGAGTACAATGCAATTCAAATGATGGTTCCTGTTCTAATCCCAGGACTGGACGCAATCTTGAACTAAATGTTCGACGACGAAAAATTCTTTAGAGAATTCTTTTCATACCCTTCGCCTGCAGCCTTGGAGCTGTGGGCGAATGAGTATGATGAAATGACCGTTCACACCCGTGGACGTGTGCCTGTTAAGCTTATAAAAGAGCGCAGACCTTACGAGGACGAGGTCATTCAAAAGTATCGACAACAAGCCTACGAGCCAATCACAAAGGACCCTATTGACAGGGCAATCAACAACCTTCAACGCATATTCAGCAAGTCTCAAGTGAACATCGAAGTTCCAGAGAATATTGACGAGTATCTAAGCGAAAACAATTTCAGCGGCTTGACCTTCAACGGCTTTATCCGGAAAGCAATTATTCGAAGAATGATTGAAGACCCGAATGGCGCACTGTGTTGGTTTCCTGCAGGAAAAGGATTGGAGCAAGGAAATGAAGCTGTTCAAGTGAAGCCGTATGTCGTTGTGTCAAAGAACATCTTGCACTTTGACGAGCATGTAATGACTTGGCACAGTCACGAAAAGTCCATTGTCTTAACGGACAAAGGCGAAGTCTATGAAGGTGAAATCTACTATGTAATCACCGAAAATGCGTATTATCGATATGAGCAGTTCGGTAAGAAGGAAGACAAGAAATTCCGTCACATCCTAATCTACAAGCACTCGTTAAATTTCCTTCCTGTCATTGTACTGGGAGGCGAATTGAGTGGAGAGATTAATGACAGAACGAACACCGAGATTCTATTTCTTACAAGCTACTTTTCCTCGTTTAAAGCATTCGCGAATGAAGCTATAAGGCAGTTCTCAGACCACCAGGGAGCTATGACCGTGTCGGGATTTCCTATTCGTGAAATGGATTCTATTTCTTGCCCGAACAATTCTTGCAAGAATGGTTGGATTTACGATAACGACAGGAGAAAATCTGTTTGCCCCGATTGTGACGGGAACGGTATTATTCTTCCTTCGGGAAGCCCCTACGGTGTATATCTCAGACCTCCAAGAAAAGGCCCTCTACAGGACAATAACTCCGACCCCGTTCCTGCAGTAAGATTCATCACTCCACCTGTGGAGATTTTGAAATATATGGGGGAGCACACCAACAGCCTAATTGACAAAGCTGAAAAGGCTCTGAATCTGCTATTCATACAAGAGGCTCAAAGTGGAAGGGCAAAGGAAATCGACAGGGAAGACAAGGTTGCTACTCTGGACAAGATTGGCGAGAACGTTTACATGAACATCGTCTTTAACTCGATGAAGATTATCAGCGGCCTTATCAATAACAACGAGGGTGATAAACCAATCATCAACCTTCCTCCAACCTTTACAGTTAAGTCCGAGCAGGAGTTGATTGATGAACTGGGAACACTTCGAAAAGACGGAGCACCCGAGTTCATTGTTTCAGAGGCATCTATGGACTTGCTGCGTAGTAGGTACGGCTCAAATCCTAAAGTTCTTTTCAAAGCGAAGATTCTACGTGCTTACGACACATTCTTCACCTACAGCACCGAACAGAAGAACAACCTTCAAGCATCGGGAGCAATGACACAAGAAGAGTTCTTGAAGTCTGTTCACGCTCCTACAGTGTTGGCTAAGATTGCTCTTGAGATGGGCGACAAGTTCTATGAAGCTACTTATGAAGCTATCTTCACCAAGTTGAACGCTGGAATGGCTGAATATGTGGCGGGAAGAATTGTTGATGATAAAGGAAGGTTAGAATGAACCTTTGGGATGCGAACGAGAAAATAGCAAGCGACGCTGAAAAGAGATTCCTTCGCTCCTTGACTGCAGTACAAAAGGAAATCTTCAAGATAGTAATGTCTAAGCTGTATGACTTTCCTATTGAAGGAGGAAGGTTTGTGACTGGGAGAAACACAGCAGACCTAATCAATGAAATCACTCGTTTGCTTCGTGGTGTATTGGCTGATTCAGACTATCGAACAACGGTCACTGATATGCTTCTTGACCTTGATGGAATCGCAGAGAACACGGCTGCAGCACACAAAGAAATCAATGGTATTTCTATTTCAAAGAATCTATTAAATTCTCAAAAGTTAATCGCTCGGGACCAAGTCATAAGCTCCTTGATTGATTCAAATGTAGACGGAAGATTCATAAGCCCCATGAAGCGGATAATCTACAGTCGTGTGAACTTTGGAACAAGCATCACTGAAACCGAAAAGCTTCTAAGGGAATTCATACAAGGCGCTGATGGTGATTTGGGTATTCTTCAACGCTATGCAGGGCAAGTGGCTACTGATACGTTCAATGGATTTGAGGGCGCTATTAATCAAAAAGTGAAGGAAGAGTACAACTTGACGGTGATAGCTTATGTGAACAGCTTGGTTGAGGACTCAAGAAAACAATGTATTCGATGGGTGAATATGGGTGAAATCTCTGACGATGTATTGGAAGATGAAATCGCTTGGGCTTATAACAACGGCTCTGGTATGAGGCCGTTTACTGTTCCCGAAAACTTCTGCGAGAACCGTGGGGGATTCAAGTGCCGGCACACAGCATATCCAATTCGATAAAATTCTATCTTTGATTTATGAAAACGATTGAAAAAGTCATTTTGATAGCTGTGGTTCTATTGCTCGGGTTTCTGTCCTACATGCTATGGCAAAAGGATAAAGAGGTTCAAGTGCTGCAGGAAAGCAGGACGCAATTCATCAACCAATTATCAGTTCTCACAGAATCGAGAATCGAAGAATCTGACAAGGTTGTTCTGCAGCTAAGAAAAGAAGTCCAGGTTCTCGACACAGAATACAAATCGCTTTTGATAGCATTGGAGAAATCCATGAAGTCCGGGGCACAAATTCCAAAGAAGTATGAAGACCAACTTAAGAAGCTTCGTGACATGTCTGCTTTTGATGTTTACAGTATTATCACAGGCACAGATTGATACTTGCTCCTGCAATTACGGGGTGAACTTAAATGCCGCGGGTGATACTGTTTATGTTCTAAGCTATTCGCAAGGATTGACGGTTGCAAAAATTCACATTGAAAAAGAGCAGTACAAAGAACAGTTTAAATCCTGTTCTTACAACCTTGAACTGACTAAGAAGCTCATTCAAAACAGGCTCAATCAACTTAACAACTGCAGCGAGAGGGAAGACCAATACATGTTTCAAATATCGGAATTAAAGAACGTCATTGATGCCTACGAAATAGAACAAGGCAGCTATGCACTAAGGGAAAGAAAGCACGAAAGGCAAAAATGGATGATTGGAGGAAGCGGAGTGATTCTGATTGTGGCCGCTTTATTTGTGCCAAATTAACCGAATAACAGACTTTCTACTTGATTGCACGGCATTATAAGCCCCAACCTTCAATCGTTTAAAAATGCCCTCTAAAAATCACGAGCTTGAGTTCTTGATGATACATTGCACCTATACCAAGAAATCGCTTCGGGTTTCGAAAGGTATGCTTCAACGTTGGCACATGGGCCCCAAGAAACTCGCTGCAGGGAAATATCAATATCTCGATAAAGAGTTCAAGTCCTTAGCAGCTTTGCCAAATGACGTTATTGACGGGCAGAGCATAAAGACGTTCACTGGCCGTGGGTGGAATAGATTAGGGTATTCTGGAATGTGGACTCTTGAAGGAGGGTACTTAGAATTGACACCGTACAACGAAGACCCTTGGGTTGATGAAAAGGAAAAGACTTGGGGCGCTGCAGGGATGAACAGTTCTACTCGACATTTCGTTTACGAAGGTGGTCGGGGAGCAAAAGGAGCAGAGGACACAAGAACACCTCAGCAACTGTTGGCCATGGAAATTTGGGTACTGGACCATATCTCAAAGTTCCCCAAAATCAAGATTCTTGGTCATAACCAAGTCAGCTCAAAGGAGTGCCCTGCGTTCAATGTTCCTTCGTGGTGTCGTGAGATTGGTGTTTCTGAGGAAAACATCTATCTTTGATACTCATTGTCAAACTATTATCAAAAAAACAATACCATGGTAAAAAATTCAGCGGTCAATATTAAAGACCTACACACTGGCAGGGTGTTCAAGCTTTCTGAAAAAGCCTACAGAACAAGCCTCGCAAAGCAAACATTTGAGCAGAACGGCAAGAAGGTTCAGCGATATGTGATTGAGAGGGAAGAGAAGTTAAATGCTACAGAAATCATTGAGCTCATTGCGACTCTTGACGACAAGTTGAGAATTCAAGGTTACTTGAATGACCCTCGTGTGACTGTTAAGAAAGCAGCTCAAGAAAGACTTGAGGAAGTTTCAAAAAACGACTAAGCCCTTGCAATAAATGTTGATATGGATAAATTAAAAGAGTTATTGATAGCAGCGGGCATGAAGTCTGAGACTATCGAAAAATTCCTTGATGCTGAAAAGGCAAAGGATATTGATGTTAAGGTTGAGACACAAGGGCTACTCGCAAATCTTCGCGAAAGATTTATGAACGATTCTTCTTTCATCGACCCAATCAAAAAGTCTGTTCGCGGTGAACTACTGTCATCGAAAGAAAACAAGCTGATGAAGCTTTTTGACGTTTCGAAAGAAGAATATGATGCGCTGCCCGAAAGCACAAAATTTGATTCTCTGATGGACTTGTGCAAAACAAAGTCGGGCAAGAGTTCGGGTGATGTGAATAAGGAGTTGGAAGCTTTGAATAAGAAGATGGCAACGTTGAAGGCAGAAAACGAAACTCTTTCTCAAACAATTCCAGCGGAGAAGACTAAGCTTGAAGCGGAGAAGGAGAATTGGATTACCTCGAATCAGCTTGGTAAGTTGGTTGGAAAGCATGAACTAATCGTTCCCCTTGAGTTCGCCGAAACCACAACTGTAAACATGCTACTTTCAAAGTACGATGTGAAGCGAGTTGATGGTAAGTTGAAGCTCCTGCAGAAAGGAACTGAACTTGATGCTTATGACGACAAGAACACGAAGATTGAGGCTGACACTGCAATCAAGTCAATTCTTGAAGAGAACAAGCTTATCAAGAAAAGCAATGCCAATCCTGACCCGAATAACCCACCACCCCCGACACCTCCTGCGAACACAAGCAAGCTCCCAGGACTGCAGAAAGCTCAGGCACATGCCGAGAAAATAAAGGCGGCAGAATAATATTCGATTCTATTTCATATCTTTGAGCCATAGCATTAAATCTGTGGCTCATTTTTTTTGCTTCTTGGCTGAGGGATGCCCCCTACACTGAAAGGCAACCGAAGGAACTGCTCACCTTACGTTCTATTGAGCACAATCAACAAAATTTAACGACGTGGAATTAGCAGATTTTTGCAAAACCATGCAACAAGATTTGAACGACCTTGCGGGTAACAACTACCCAGCAATGAAAAGGGAGTCTACAGGTCTGTTGGATGCCATCGTGTCAAGTGAAAACACCTCTGGCACACCAGAAGCCGTTGCGGTTAATCCGGGAAACGGAAAAAGAAAAGATGTAATCGTTCGTTGGTTCACCCCAGGCCTTGAGTCTGAGACTTCTGACGAAGATGTCAATATTTGCACAGCAGATGGAATCTCCATCGTGCCGAATGAGGCCTTAGTTAGTATCGATTCCTTCCGTAGAAGTCCAGTGATGGAGTTTACGAAAGATGAACTTCGTAACTACTGTGAAGGTCCTGCCGAGTATCGTGCGAATGCGGCTGCATCGAGAATGAGTGCATTATTCCGCTCCATTAATAAAGACCTTATCGCTCAGTACGTTGCACAGGCGGGAGGTTTCTACGGTGGAGTTGCTGCAGGGAAAGCAGTTAATTTCTTGGCTCAAGAGGGCTTAATCATCCAAGCTGACCCGAATGGTGAGTTTGAAATGAATTCTGACTTCTCGAATCTTGGAGTTGATTCTCGACCAATAGTTGTTGGTAATGGAAACATTGACCGATATACTCGTTTGCAGGGAATTGGATGCTGCAATAACTATGGTCAAGCAATCGACCAAACTTCACAGTTCGCATTCTTTAGAGATAAAGATATTGCGGCTGTCACAGCTGAGGCGAACCAATTCTTTGCATTTGCATCGGGAGCGAATCAGTTCTTGAAGTGGAATCTCAACAAAGGTGAGTTCGCTATGGTGGACGACAGAAGTGTTGAGAGCACGGTGGTTGACCCAGTGAATGGAATAGAGCTTGACTATGACGCTTACTATGACCGTTGTACCAAGACCTACAAAATTTACTTCTACTTGAACTACAAGCTTTGGACAATGCCAGCAGGCATTTACCAAGTGGGTGATGATAGAGCTGGAACGAACAACTGCTTCATTTATGATGCAGAAATGGCGGTGCCAGCACCTTGATAATCGAAAGGGGAGAGGTTCGCTTCTCCCCTTTTTTTAATTCTTAAGAAAATGCAGAACAAATCAAAAGTAATGTCCTTGAAGCCTCGATTAATGAGCGCAGCTCTTGCGGCATTAAATTCCAATCCTATTCTTTGTTTAGACACAAAATCAAGCGAGGACAAGGCTGATTTTTTCCTTCGAGGAAGTAATGGTAAGCCGACAGGAAGCGACAAGGAAGTGGAATCTATTTTAGCTCCTTTTGCGAAAAAGAACTGGCTTGAAGTAAGCGGCAAGTCTATCACTTTAATTGAAGTGAAGAAGGGCAAGAAAGAAGCTCCCAAATCAGCAACGAAAGAAGCTGCTAAAAAAGAAGATTCAGAACAAGCATAAATCGAAGAATCCCAAGAAATGGACTGCCTCATTAATGCAATAGGAATAAGAAAATTGGTTCAAGAGTTAAAGACTGAGCCCAGTACGACTGGTCTTTACCTTGAAGACCTTGAAGGGATGACCTTGAAATCCGTGGCAAATATTGAGCCCGGCAAGGAGCAGTCAGGAGCAGCTTTATTCAACAGTATTGTTCTCAGGGCAGGTAATTTAATGGTTGAGGATATTCGTACTCACCTTATGGGATATCTGCGTGACTCTGGTAATGTAGAGTTCGGTGGATTCGGTGAATTCAAAGAAGACCACAAGATTGTGCCCGTGGGAATGACTGGGATAAAAGTGGAACTTCGAGGCAGTCACTTCATGGAGCTTGTTTGTACTTCAATATACATCAAGTCGTTTTCTGCAGTGCCTGGGACTCAGGTTCTTTTATCCGATGGAAACGGATTATCCAAGACCTATGAAATAGACACGACTAATCGCGTTATTGAGATTCCCACTCAATTCATTTCAAGAACAGGATTGATTGAACTGCAGTGGATAACCAACGGCCAAACAGTTTACGAAACACAGCTAAAGAATACCATGCTCTTTTCGGGGTGCCACGGCTGCAATAGCGGGTATCAGTTTCTTAAAGCCACGGGCACGGTAGATGATGTAGAGAATCTTTCCTACACTTACGGCCTGTCCATGGACGTTCAAGCCGTTTGTAATATGGAAAAGATTATCTGCTTTGTATTGCAAAGATTTAAGAACGCTCTACTGTATAAGGTAGGCATCGAAACACTCAAAGAACATGTATCGACTGATAGGCTCAATTTCCTTGCTATTCATCGTAGGGAGTGGGCAGAAGAAAAAATTGCAGAATGGCAAGAAGTAAATTATCCAAATTATCTCGACAACGGGATGAATGGACTGGCTCACTACTTGCAACGAATTGATTCAAACTGTTTTAATTGCGGAGGAATATCGAATGCGAATTTACATCCCTAAACCAAGGACAACTAAAAGAACTACTTCAACAAAAGTCAAGACCCCAAAAGTCAAGAAATCTGGTTGTTCAAAATGCTAACAATACTCAAGAAAATACAAGATTTGCAGTTGGCTGAAAAGCTTTTCGGAATCTCGATAACGATTCTGTCTGCACTTGTTGTCGCCATAGGTCCTTATCTTTTAGCTGTGTCATTGCTTGTGTTCGTTGATTTGCTAACCGGCACGAAAGCGGCACGAAAGAAAGGGCATAAAATTCACTCTAAAGGATTAAGGCGTTCTATCTCAAAAATCATTGACTATTTCTTAGCTATTCTATTGAGTGAAATAATGTCAAGAGTATTCTTTCAAGGGCTCCCGATTACATACCTCACGGCAACCTTTATTGGATTAATCGAGTTCAAGTCGAATCTTGAAAACATTGGAGTAACGAGCGGCGCTGATATATGGAATCGAGTTAAGTTTGTTTTTCCCGAACGCTTGCGGTCACTAATTACGAAAAACAATGTCGAACCAGACTCCCGAGGAAGTGATAAAGAAGCTGAATAAGCTTTCAAGCATTCTCGCAAAAGAAATCGAAGGAATCAAGATAATCGCTGCTAATAACATCGAGGCAGACTTCAAGCGTAGAATTTTCGTGCAAGGGCAAGCAGTAAAGGGCAAGATTGGCGTTTATTCCACTTCTCCATACTATGTGTCCATCGCTGGCCAAAAGTCGTCCACAGGGTCGCAAATCAGCAATAAGAAATTGACTCCAAAGGGAAAGAATGGAAAGTCTAAATTCAAGAACGGAAACGCAAAGAAAAGCAGATATCTCAAAGAAGGATATAAGGAGTTTAGAAGACTGGTTGGCAGACAGACGAAGTACGTTGATTTGAATCTCAGCAGCGGTTTATTCAGCACCGTTAAGGCAGGGAAAACAAAGAAAGGCGTTCAGCTTGGCTTCACGGACAATGACATGGCTAAAAGAGCAGAGCACCTTGAGGAGAAGTATGGAAAAGATATCTTTGTTGTACGGAAGGAAGAGGAAGAGAAAATCGAAAACCTTATCACTGACCGATTGAATAACACAATTCTCAAGAATCTATGAACCTGTATCAGATTGCTCAATCGATTAAGACGGCCATTCAAAACAACTACGGAATTGAAGAGCTTCACTGCATTGCTCGAAAGGACGAGAAAGGACAAATCGTTTTTCAAGACCGATACGTTGGAATTGGCGACATGCTTATTTCGAGCGGATACATGCGTTTCAGAGGTGACGACGATTACACGATTGACGAAGCAGAAAGACAGTTGAGCAGTGTGAAGCAGTGGGAGGCGCGAAGTGAAATGAGGTTAGTGCTGATGCACAGGGGGAATCAAACTCCCGAAGGATTTACTCTGTCATTGGTCAAGCTGCTCACAGGATTGCTCAATACTCCGTCCGCTTCTATCGTTCCTGTTTCAGTTTCAACGGACAGGAATTCGATTCTTGAAGAGGAAACCGATGGGGATGCTGCGAAGATTAATATGACCATGAACTTGATATTGTTCGACTTTGAAATTCGTTGGACATTCAAGGGTGAAGCTTGTGACATTATTTCTCTTTGTGGTGATATTTCAGAACCTGTGGTTGTGGATTGTTTACCGGTATCAATCTTTGACTTCGATGGCAATCTTCTTGCCACTGCTCAAAGCGGAACGTCATACAATGTAGCCGCGGTGAGTTTTGTGCTGAATGGAAGCCCTGCCGTTCTTTATGCTCCAGGGGATGAGATTATTCACAACGACCCTCTTTGTCAAGGAGTAACCATTTACAGGGAACAAAGAACAGGAGCCCCAGTGTTGGTTGATACGATTGCTGCAGGAGGAACATACTTAATTGTAGGCAGTCCAATTCTTGATATCAATGACGTTCTTCTTGAAGAGTTGTTTTTCACAGAGGGAGTGAAGATTATGCACGACGCAGCGGATATCACAATTGACAATATCACTGAACCGAACATTGTGCGTATTACAGTCGCTTCTGACTGCCCTGAAATACCTATAATTCCTCACTATGTTAAGCCAGCGGTTCAGGACCAAGTAAGTTATTGGGCTGGTGATTTTATGGACCAGTGGAACAGCGGTATTTTCGATAGAGTTCAAGCGGATAACACCGGGAACAGAATGAGGCTTGTTGACCAGTACACGCTCCACGCAAGTACGCCAAATCATTTATCAGGGTTTGATAGATTCCTGAAGGACAACGGCACCCCAGCCTGGAATGGCTCGGCATTTGAGTACACTAATGGTGAGGGAACTGACTACATCATCATTGATGTATATTCGGGGCTTATGATTTACTCCGCCGACCTTGGGCTGTTAAGTGATTACGCCGCGCAGGGTTTCGCAAACGCCCACGAATACGCCTGTCATAAATGTGACGTTTTAAATGTTGGAGGAGTAACCAATTGGCGTGTTCCTTGTATTGAAGAGTCCCTTCGCCTTTACTGTGATTTTACACAGACTTATTATCATGCTTCGAATCCATTCGACAGAACAACCACGAGTTCTAATTTTTGGACTTCACTTGTGAAAGAAGGCGGAACATCTGCCTGGTTGATCATTTCGGCCGGTGACATAAGAAGGTTCGCAGCTACCTATATTAGTTTAACCGTAGTTTACGCAGTCAAAAACTGGGACGCCCCATGAAAATATTCACTCAATCAAATGATCATCTTCAGGGGCTTCTCCCTGAAATGGAGATTCAATACGACTCAATTGAACTTCGCCAAATTAATATCGACTATGCTAAGGACGAGGCCACTGGCATTGTTTTGATAAAGCATGGCGTGAACGAAACTGAATTACCCTACACTATTGATATCAGTGATGCCAGTGGTTCTTATGCTTCTGCTTTGACATCGATTCGAAACCGAGTAAAAGACCAATTGAAACTTATCAACGAGTTGTCTGAAATTGTATAAATTTGACCTATGAATTGTTTCTCTTGTGACTGTTTATTTTTGGGCTGCTTCGCCTCATGTGATGAAGGCTATACTTTTGAGGAAGTAATGGTGGCAGGACTTCTAACTTATGAATACGAGTTCAATGGCTTTGTTCATCGTAAATTCATTAAGCCCACAGTTGGTGAGCCCTACGTTATTCCTTTTGGCGGATTGAATGAGGATTATGAATATAAGGTTCAGATTCTTGGCCCCGATGGAGAAAAGATAACGCTTGCCGGATTCGACTGCTTCACTTTTAAGTTAACCCCCTTGGTATGATAAATGAGATTATCTTTTGCTTATTCCTTGCCATCACCGGCGGCCTTGGAACACTGTTTCTCTCCTTTATAATAGGTGACCCTCACTCCGGAGAAAATACGCCGGGAAGAATAGCCAGCTTCTATGGGAGGTGGATAGAGCGACGGTATGAGGCAAAGGAGCAATTGATACAATCTAATATGGAGGCCGCATTTAAGGCCGCCGCTGAGGAGGCTGAGCAAATCAATAAAGCCATTGGTAAGATTACGGTGGAGAGGATTCTTGATATTCAAAATAAGCATGAGAGGAGGGTCAAGAGGGTTAACTGGTGGAAGGCCGCCGGAATGTGCCCGCTCTGCTTCAATGTCTACTTTACCACCGCCGTTTTCATCACCGGCCTATTCCTTTACCCGGTGAACATCATATTCATTCTACCCTGTATTTTCATAAGCAACCAGTTAGTTCGTCGCCTAATGTGATCTAAGGCCTCAATTTTCACCTATCGGAGATTACCACGCCCACTTACCCGCCCGGGTAGATATAGGGCCCTAAACGCGATATTTCAATAATTTAAGGAAATCTTAATTTTTTCTTGAAATGTTTAGGATGTTTAACAATTAAAGCTATATTTGCTCTATACAAACACGAAAAGACGATGACACTTACAGAGCAAAAAATCAATAAAAACTTCCTTATTCGCTTCAAAGCCAGAGAGGAAGAATCCAACAAACTTATTCCTTTTTCATTATTCCAAGAGCTTGTTTCAAGCGAGCGACTTGAAA
>Ga0222691_1000360_pt1 | contig 16587 bp, 21 predicted proteins | sample AntAcemetage1237_FD_179839 | JGI IMG/M metagenome (GOLD analysis project Ga0222691, IMG submission 179839) | Saline water microbial communities from Ace Lake, Antarctica - #1237 | ecosystem: Environmental > Aquatic > Non-marine Saline and Alkaline > Saline | place: Antarctica: Ace Lake... | reverse complement strand
TTTATGAAATTAGCAACTAGTGGAATATGTAAAGCTATAGAAAGAGCTTTTATTAAAGCTAAAAAGAAGAACTGGGATTGTATCTACATGCTCGTAGATGTTCATGAAACAATTGTTAAGCCCAACTATTCTAAAGAAGAAATTCCTAAAGAATTTTATCCATTAGCTAAAGAAGTTCTTCAAAAACTAAGCAAGAGAAAAGATATTGTTCTTATTCTATATACTTGCTCATGGCCTGTAGAAATAGTCAAATATATAAAGTTCTTTTCAGAGAATGGAATAGATTTTAAGCATGCCAACAAGAACCCAGATGTGGAATCTATTGGTTATGGATACTATGAAGACAAGCCTTATGCTGATGTTCTTTTAGATGATAAGGCCGGGTTCGATTGCGAAACGGATTGGAAAATTGTGGATATGGTAATGGAGAGTAAAAGTCTATGAATAAACAAGAATTTTTTGATAAGGTCGCTCGGCACTTGTTGACTCAAAATGCTAAGAGCATTGAAGCGTTTGAACGTAACGCAAAATGTTTATATCGAGGACCTAATGGCATGAAGTGTGTTGCTGGGTGTCTTATTCCTGATGAACTTTACTCAGAGAATTTTGAGTTATGATATCTGGAGTAGTGTGATTGAGAAGAGCGACACACTATACTTAATGTACCAAGATTCGAGACTCCTTATTGAAGAGCTACAACAGATCCATGACAACGAAGATGTTAAAGATTGGGCCAAAAGATTATTTAGACTTGCTGATAAGGAAGGCTTGAGTGCTGACGTGTTGGTGAATGAATTTAAGGTCACGTGGTTTTGATGAGTAAACAAGTTTTTGACAATGTTTCTCTTATAGACTTTTCATCAAAAAGCTTGCAACAAGAACTTTGTCGACGCATTGCATGCAAAGAAGATGGAATTTGTGATTTTTGTGAACAAAGATATACAGAACCACCTTGTCAAGAAATAGATCGCCATAAGTCTACTGGAGATTTGTGGCATGAAGGCTGGAAATATGATCTTAGAAGCGGATTCATGATAGCGAGTCGATTTTGTGGAAGATACACAGGACATATTTCTCGTTACGGAACAAAAGCGGATTTATTTAAGAGAATTGACGACTCGTTTTCCTCTGGTGGAATATTTGAAACAGAAATTGATAACGAAGATCATACAGAAGATAAAGATCGATTTATTGAATTCGTCAATTGGGCTAATAAGAAAATTGTAGAATATGAGCAAGTCTAATAAATTAAAAGAGATCAAGAAAAGTAAGTGGGATATTGCCGATATTGCTCAAAAAACGATCAGTGCTGCATCTTCTCTCGTCTCTGCTCTTGTTCTATTGAGAGACAAGCCTAGAACCCTTGACTGGCTAGCGATTGGATTGTCTGTAACTAATGTTGGGATCACTATTCACAGTGAGGCAAAAAAATACAATAAAGTAGATCCTTATGGATTTTATGATCCTGAATATCATGAGATGATAGCCCCAGCAATGCGAAAGATTTTTGTTGACCTTGCTGAGAATATAACTGTATTAACAAATATTGGTTCTGTTGACTTGATTTCTGGCGAAATTGACAACATTACCATTTGTTGGAGAAAAGCTAATAATTCTCTTGATTTTGGGCCATTCTTCAATAAAGAAGATCGAGATAGAATTTATAATAGTATTGGCGAGAAAATGTGGGAATCGATTGGAAAAAAGAATGCCACACTTACAGAAGATCAAATGATTGGTCCTATTGATGAAAATTTAGGATTTGAAGTTCAGGAAACTTCCGCACTATTATCCCTTAAAAAAAGGGCGACAAAGTTCCTTGATGCTGGTGTTACAAGAAGCTTTCTTTTAGAAGGAGAGCCCGGGACTGGAAAGACAAGTGCAATACTTTACCTAATTAATGAGTTAGGGCTGACAAGCTTTAGAACGGCTGTGTCAGAGCTTCGAGGTGCCGCTTGGCAGAGCGAGAACAATGTCACCAAAAGCTTAGAAGGAATACTCATGGCGCTCAAGCCAGATGTTTTAGTGCTTGACGACATTGATCGAGGATACCTTGGTCAGGATGGTTTGTTGAAATTGTTCGAAGTTGCCAGAAGTCATTGTCGCTTGATTATTGCAACCGCAAATAATAAGAAGAGCATTGTTGGAGCGATGCTTCGTGTTGGCAGATTTGATGACCACATAGCTTTTGAAGGTGTGGATTCTGAAGTTATAAAATCTATGCTTGAAGAAGAGGATTGGGAACTAGTTCCAAGGATGAAGACGTGGCCAATTGCCTATATTCAAAATTATATTGTTTCTAAAAAGGTTCTTGGAAGAGATGTGGCAGTAGATGAAATGAAATCTATTGAGGAAAGAATCAAGGACATTAAAGATAAAAGCTCTAAAGAGTCCCATAAAGATGAAAAAGACACCAAATCTGACGCCTAACTGTAGGTTGACAGTTTTCGTGGTATAATTAATGTGTTCACAGAGAGTGAACAAAACTACAAACACAGAGAGACTGTAATATATGAGAAAATATAATTGTTGCGTATTTATTGCGCGCATACAACCACCACACGCTGCACACATCCAACTAATTAAGTTAGCATTGGATACTGCGGATGAAGTTATTATTATTCTAGGCTCACATCGAGCTGCTCCAGATATCAAAAATCCTTGGACAGCTGATGAAAGAGAAGAAATGGTTCGTCGATGCTTTCCAAATAAGGAACAAGAGAGGATCAAGTTCTGCCCAGTAAGGGATCAGCCATATCATGATACCAATTGGATGACAGAAGTTCATCAAAAGGTTATTGAAAATTCACCACCAGATCCAACTGTTGCTTTGCTGGGACATAAGAAGGATGAGTCGTCATTTTATCTTGATTTCTTTCCTCAATGGGACTTGATTGATCCTGGTAAAACTATTGAAGGATTAAGTGCTACACTTATTCGTGAAAAACTGTTTTCTAACGAACTAGATGGATGGAAGGATAATGAAGTATTTACTTGGAAAAACTCATTACACCCATCAGTTTACGAATACCTTCAAAACTTTAAGAAAACTAAACGATTTCAAAATCTTGTAGAGTCATATAAGTTTATTGAAGAGTACAAGAAGAGATGGGAAGCTGCGCCGTATGCTCCGATATTTGTAACCACAGATACTGTTGTTATCAAGTCAGGGCATATCCTTCTTGTCAAAAGAAAAGGAAATCCTGGTAAGAATCTTTATGCCTTACCAGGAGGTTTCCTCAATCAAAATGAATACATTATAGATGGAGCTGTTCGAGAGTTGCGGGAAGAAACTCGAATTGAAGTCAAGAAAAGTGTATTGAAAGAATACGTGACAAGCAACCATGTTTTTGATCATCCAAGAAGAGATCTTCGTGGACGAACTATTACACATGCTTTTTTGATCAAACTGCCAGATGGTGGTCCACTGCCAAAAGTGAAAGGCAGCGATGATGCTAAGGGAGCCTATTGGGTTCCACTAGCAGAACTTCCATTCCTTGAAGAGCAGTTCTTCTCGGATCATATGCAAATCATCAATTATTTCACACGATAATATTCAGAGAGAATAAAAAAAAAGGAAAACGAGGAGATCGTTATGTTTCAAAAAAATAAAGATTTTAATATCATTCTAGCCACAGACAGTTACAAGCTCACCCACTGGAAACAATATCCAGAAAATACCACAAATGTTTACTCTTACTTTGAGAGTCGTGGTGGAGAGTTTGACTCAACCGTATTCTTCGGTTTGCAATATTACCTAAAGCGATATCTTTCAGGAGTTGTCGTAACACAAGAAAAGATCAAAGAAGCTCAAGAAGTAGCTGAAGCTCACTTGGGTAATTCTGATCATTTCAATGTTGCAGGTTGGCAACACATTCTTGATAATCATGGAGGAAAGCTTCCTGTGAAAATTAAAGCAGTACCAGAAGGAACGGTTGTCCCTGTTGGTAATGTGTTGATGACTATTGAGGTCACCGATCCAAAATGTTTTTGGCTAACTAACTATCTTGAGACAATGCTTGTTGAGGTATGGTATCCAACTACAGTTGCTACCATTTCTTATAATGCAAAAAAGATTCTAAATAATGCTCTTATTAAAAGTGGAGATCCAAGTGGTCTAGACTTTAAGTTTCATGATTTTGGATATCGAGGAGTTTCTTCACAAGAAAGTGCAGCACTAGGTGGAGCAGCACACCTGATCAACTTCAAGGGAACAGACACACTTGCAGCAATAATGATGCTAAAGGAGTACTATGATGAACCTTGTGCAGGTTTCTCAATCCCAGCCTCAGAGCACAGTACAATCACCTCTTGGGGTAAGGAAGGTGAAGGTGCAGCTTTCAAGAATATGCTTGAGCAATACAGTACGGGTCTTGTAGCGTGTGTCTCAGACAGTTACAATATCTGGGATGCTTGCTCGAAACTATGGGGAACAGATTTGAAGGAAAAGATTCTCGAAAGAGATGGAACGCTTGTCGTTCGTCCTGACTCTGGTGATCCAAAGGTTGTCGATCTTCATGTTCTTGAACTATTGGGTGAATCATTTGGGTTTACAGTCAACGAAAAGGGGTATCGAGTTTTGGATCCGCATGTTCGTGTTATGCAAGGTGATGGAATTAATCTAAAATCATTGAAAGAGATTATTGTTCACCTTACAAACAATAAGTGGTCAATTGACAATATCGCCTTTGGTTGTGGTGGTGGGCTTTTGCAAAAGCTCGATCGAGATACTCAGAAGTTTGCCTTTAAAGCATCAAGCATAACCGTTGATGGAGAGGAACGAGATGTTTATAAGGATCCTGTTACGGATCCTGGTAAGCGATCAAAGCGAGGCCGACTTATTCTCGCAACTATTGGAGATCAGATTGTCACTCTTAATGCAAAAGATAACTACGGAAACGACATGCTTCAAGAGGTATTCTGTGATGGCGAGGTCAAAGTTTCTTACAGTCTTGAAGAGATTCGAGGGAGAGCTTCACTATGAAAGATAGCGTTGTTGTAACAATCGTAGATATGGGTTATGGAATCAATGATCGTAAGATGATAGAAAATCTATTTCCCGATGGAACACATGTAGACGTATTGGGAACAGATGTTCCTGGTATCATCGTAGGGAATCTACGAATGGTTTATCCTTTGAAGGAGCAAACTTGCCAGAGGGAGTCGGACATGCACTGTAACCCACCTCCTGCGAAAGTTTCGTCATTTGGTTGCACATATCCGAATTGTGAGTGCGAAGTAAAGAATGAAGTTATTGAAAGAAAAGGTGCATGGAGAATCGATGTATTAATTGGAAAAGAAGAGAAGCATCTTGATCCTTGGATGCTAAGAGCTAAAGATACATAATACAATCTATAACAAAAAAAGAGCGGCTCATGCCGCTCTTTTTTTGTTGCATGGATGATGGAACTATGATATAAGTAAGCCAGTGACTAACACATATCATTGGACAAGTGAAGCTGTAGGTCCTGGACACCCTGATAAGGTGGCAGACCAAATATCAGATGCAATACTTGATGCTTATCTTGAAAAAGATGGTGAAGCAAAAGTTGCCTGCGAAACTCTGGTGAAGGACAATCGTGTTGTTGTAGCTGGTGAGGTCTCTTCTCATGCAGAAGTTGACATTGACCGTGTTGTTCGTCAGACAATTCTAGACATTGGATACAGCAGCGAAAAGAATCTCGGATTTGATGAAAAATGTGAGATTATTAACTTTATTGGACTGCAATCACCAGAAATCAATAAAGCGGTTGTTGGTGGATTAAAAACAGGAGCAGGTGATCAAGGCATCATGTTCGGGTATGCAGATAGTAGAGGAGATAATCAAATGCCTCTAGCAATCTCTACAGCTAGAAACATTATTGAAATAGCACAGAGTGCAGTCTCCAAGGGTCTACATCCAGACTGTAAAAGTCAAGTTACATTTGAGCATAGCTCATCTGGGGTTCCTTTTAGGATAAGTCACATTGTTTTATCAATGCATCATGACCGAAGCATTTCTTTAGAGGATTTGAAAGGAATTTATTATGACATCATGCTTCCTAGGCTAAACTTGGAAGAATGGGTTGACAATGAAACTAAGCACCACATTAACCCTGCTGGAGCTTGGCATGATGGTGGACCTGCTTTTGATGCTGGTTTGACTGGTCGTAAAATTGTAGCTGACAACTATGGTGCAGACTGCCAAATTGGTGGAGGAGCCTTCTCTGGAAAAGATCCCACCAAGGTAGACCGAAGTGCAGCATATGCTGCAAGACACATTGCAAAAAACCTTGTAGCGGCTGATCTTGCTGAGAGATCTAAGGTTCAGTTGTCTTATGCTATTGGAGAAGCCAACCCAATATCGATTCATGTAGATTCAATGGGAACTTGTCGGAATGGAATAACTGACAAGTTATTGAATAAATGGGTTTCCGAAATATGGGACTTAACGCCAGATGGAATTATAAACAAATTCCAACTTCGGAAACCCATCTATAAAAAAACTGCTGGTTTACTTGGGCACTTTGGAATTGATCAAAGACTTGTTTCTAAAAATGAATGGTTATGGGAAAAGTTGGATGCCACAGAACTTGGCGAGTACAGCGATCACCTCTAAGCAACCTTTTTCAACATATTTCTTTTTGTTTCGTTATCGATTAATTTAGCGGTAATAGGCTCAAAAAGAATCACAGCAGGGAATGCTTTTCCTGGCAGAAATGCTGCGGAGAAGCGTTTCCTTATGTCGTTAAACATTTTGTCTTGATCTATAAAGCCATACTCATTTGCCCACTGGTCTCTTGTATTTGTTGTGTCGTAAATCTGGCTGGCAGGATACTGAACATGGTATAGAGCACCATTACGAAGTCTAGGAACATCTCTGAGGGCATGTAATGGAGAATGAGGGTAAAAATATGATCTTGGAACACTAGAACGCTGAGCTTCAACACTAGACATCTGGCCTGGTGTTATGACAAGCGTCTCTGGTCTTGATAAGCAATCGTGAGTTGTGCAGAAATGATAAAGGTCGATATTTCCACCCTTAAGCGTTTCACCCCCCATTGCTTCTTGAAGGTATTTCCTTAGCATGTCCATAAAAATAAGTATTACTTTACATAAGTAATGTTTTTCCAACGATACTATGGAGAACATTAGCTATACGGCTTTCAATATCTCCTGCATAAATCTCCAAATCTCTATTCCACATTTCAAGAGATTCTTCATATTTTACATGTCGAGTATCTTTTCTTCCATATGGTAGGCTTCCAACAATTAGCTCTTTTGGAAATGGATTGAACTTTATTTCGCCAGTTATGAGATATTGCGCAAAAAGCTCATAATAGAACTCATAAGGTCTAGTTATTTTCTTATCTCGTGCAGACTTAAAGGAACCCAATTGTTGGAATACTTGCCTGGCTATCTCATTCGAATCAGGCTCAAAAGAATTTTCCTCTCCATTTCCCATATATTTGTAAGAAAACTTAAGTTGGATTTCATAGATTTCCTCAACAGCCATTTTGACAATTTCTTGAACGTTTTTAATGTATTCAGCCCACGCCTGAACACCTCGACCTGTACGAACAGCGTGACCAAGCCTATGCGCCATAACCCAGCCTGTCATGGGGACCTTCTCTGAGCCATAGTTGCCATTGAATAAGATAGTAATAGCGTCTCCTGAGTTTGGTACAGGATTTCCAGTTGCTTCTTCAATATCTTTCCAAGCAGAATCACCAGGACTTATGATGCCATATTCTCTATACTCTTGCTTATTTAGAGATGGAACCTTGAGCAAATAAATATCAAATACAAAATCAGTATTTTCCCATTGGCGACGAATCTTACTTATAGCATTAGGGTTAGATAACAGTTTTCTGTCTTTAGCTCTAAAACCACCACCTTTTTTGTCCATATCTCCACCAATTGGCTCAAGATCTCTGATTGGAGCTTCTGCCATATAAAATTCTTTTAGAGACTTCATGAACATAAATATTTATATGCTAAGAGAATACATCAAGCTTATTCTTGAAAAAAGAGATGTAAAAGAGGCACAAACGCTAGGTTTGGCATTAATGAGGATTGAGTCTGGTCTAGGACCAGCATTTTCTCTTTATGATGCCAACAAATTGTTGAAACTTTCTCAAAATGGTGAAGAGCCCTGGGTTGGAGATCTCAAGGAGTACATTCTGGGAATGATTGTAATGAAGAAGAATAGCGGAAAGTGCAATAATGCAAACGAAGTAAAGATGGTAGCTTCTCAAGGTTTTGGAGAAATGATGTATGCAATTGCTGCACAATTCTCTCCTAATGGAATAGTCCCAGATCGAGGAGCAGGAACAACACCAGTTGCCCAAAATACCTGGAAAAATACACTTATTCCAAATGCATCATCTTCAGAACCGCTTGATAATCAAGACAGTCCTGTTACCCCAAACAAAAATGATGATTGTGAAGTAAAGTATACTGACAAAAATAGCTTTGACATAGAGGATGTTCACCCATTAGATAAGAGCTATAAGTTTTCATCTAAAGTAAACACTTCTGAGCTTGAATCAAATCATAAAAAATTTCTTCAAGGTATGTCCAAATATATGGATCCCAAAAAAGCAGAAGAGCTTCTATATGGATATGCAGTTAAGTATTTTAATAGCAAATTAGATTTTGGAAGCTTTTTTAGCTAATGAATAACTGGCTTCTTTTCTTTTTCTACATTGTCTTCTTCATTTACTATCTTTTCAACTCTTGCACAACTTATAGATTTTTTAGCAATATCTTGAAAGAACTTATGAGGAAGCATTGTTGCTTGTATTTGCATTGCTTCAAGATTTTCTAGTGCAGATTTGAAAATAGCTCCCTCTTCTGCTGATATGGGATCTATTGCTTTTATATCTGTCATAAGTGCACCTAAGAAGATAAGAACATTGTATCTGCTGATTACAATCTCTTCTTCAGTAGGATCTCTTACATCAATCTCTTCCATTATTTGAAAAATATCTAATTTCTTATTATCTTCTGACATGGGACTATTATATTATAGATCTTATAATACGTTTTGTGCTACAATATACCCATATGGAAACTAATAAGAAATTATTGTTCGAAAACGAAGCTCGTCAAAGAATAATGGATGGTGTTGAAAAGCTGGCTCGCGCTGTTCGTGTAACACTTGGACCAAGAGGAAGGAATGTTGTGATCGAAAGAATTGGTCAATCACCACACATAACAAAAGATGGGGTAACCGTAGCTCGTTCAATCAATTTAAAAGATCAGTTCGCCAACATAGGCGCTCAAATGCTTAAAGAGGTTGCTTCACAAACAGTTGACGTAGCCGGGGATGGGACGACAACGGCTACAATTCTTGCTCATGCAATTTACAAAGAAGGACTAAAACTAATTGCGGCTGGTCATAAACCTACAGACCTAAAGAAGGGAATTGATATCGCAGTTAAGCTTGTTACAGATGAGCTAGTAAAAAATTCCATAAAGGTTGGAAGCAACAAAGACATTTTACACATTGGGACAGTTTCGGCTAATGGTGACGAAACTGTTGGAAAAATGTTAGCAGAAGCAATGGAGAGAGTTGGTAATGATGGAGTTATCACTGTTGAGGAAGCAAAAGGATATAATACAACACTAGAAGTTGTTGAAGGAATGCAATTCAATAGAGGTTATACTTCACCTTTCTTTGTTACTAATAATGAGAAGCTAACAGCTGAGTTGGAAAACCCCTATATTCTTATAACAAATAAGAAATACGATACGATGAAAGAGCTTCTTCCTATATTGGAGCCGATTGCCAAATCAAAAAGACCCGTATTGATTATCGTGGATGATATTGATGGAGAAGCTCTAAATGCTTTGACTGTAAACAAGATGAAAGGAGTGCTAAGCGTATGTGCTATTAGGGGACCAGAATTTGGTTCTGCTCGTCATAGCATGCTTGAAGATATTGCAATATTGACAGGTGGACAAATAGTTTCAGATGCATCAGGAATAAAAGAATCCGACATTAACATAAATGATGCAGGCCAATCAATCCTAGGTCTTGCTGATAAGGTTATTGTTGGAAAAGGAACAACAACAATCGTTGCAAAAAAAGACAGAAAAGAAGCTGTTGAAAAAAGAGTTGAAGAAATTAAAAAACATCTTGAAGACACAAGCATTTCTGAAGAAGAAGAAAAATTACTAAGAAGGAGATTATCAAGACTTTCGGGTGGTGTTGCAATTATTCGTGTTGGAGGAGCTACTGAGGTTGAAATGAGAGAGAGAAAAGATCGTGTTGATGATGCTCTTTGTGCAACTCAGGCAGCTGTTGAAGCAGGTATTGTGCCAGGTGGAGGAACAGCTCTTGTTCATGCATCAAAGGTATTGAATGACCCAGAACAAAAAGAGGATTTCAATATTAGGTATGGAATAAAGATTATCAAGGCAGCATGCACAGCTCCATTGATGCAAATTGTTAGAAATGCAGGTGCATCCCCTGATGTTGTTTTAGATCAGGTTATTAAGGAACCTAATTCAAGTGGTTGGGATGCATCAACTGAAAAATTTTGCAACTTAATTAAAGCAGGAATTATCGATCCAGTAAAGGTTCCAAAAACTGCTTTAGAAAATGCTGCATCAGTTGCTAGTTTACTATTGACGATTGATTGTGCAATTGCTGAAGATGACCCGGATACTCTGAGAAGATTAGTTGAGCAAATGCAATGATTGGATATAGTTCAATGCCCATGTCTGTTGGAGATATCGAATTGATGTCAGCAGACTCCGATCTCATAAAGCCTTGGACTGTCACCAAATTTGCTGACCATTGCTGGAATGTCCACGATGCCGAAGGAACATTTATTGCTTATGTGGTAACGATTTCTTCAAAAGATGAAAATGATTTATTCAAACTACTAAATTCAGCTTGAAAGGTATCTTTCATAATAATATCGTTCACCCATTTCTTCTATTATTTCTGATAGTTTATTTGGGTCGACGATATCTTTAATTGCTTCTATAAACTTTTTATGAGTTTGGACTAAAGATCCAAAAGGAGCCCTTATCCCAGAATAAGAGTGATCAAGCGGTTCGTCACCATGTAAATCGCAGTCATTATCTGGATTGTCGTCTCTAGGGTCCATAGCATCGTCAAAAGGCTCTGCACGAACGCTACCTTGAGAATAATAGTGGTTCCAGACATTTCTAGCGGCACCTTTGACGCCTCCCCTCTCTCTGTGAGGAGCTATCGAGCCACCTGGAGCTGTAGCCCCTGCAATATTATACATGAGAGGTCCGTATCCTTTTTTAGCAGCGACATTGACAACTGTAGAGGCATTGTTGCATTCTCCTTCCAAATCATCTAATACAATAACTCCAACGATTATTTCTCCATAAGGTAATAAACTCAAATCTTCTACACTATTCAGTGCTTTTAAAAAAATATCTGGGTTGTATAGAACAATTATTCTATCACTTGGAAAACTTACGGAAGCGGGCGGGCTTGCATAATACATGGCTAATTTGCCAACTTTAGCGTCATTTATTGTTTTAGCTGCTTCTTGAAGGGTTTCTTGGATAATGCAGCGTAAGATGTCCATAATAATATTTATGGCTTGACAAGACTAAAGTAAGGTTCTACAGTACTTCAGTCTATATGAACATCTTTATTTTGGACAAGAACCCTAAGATAGCAGCTCAGCTACATTGCGATAAGCATGTAGTTAAGATGATTCTAGAGACCGCCCAAATCCTTTCTACAACCATTTTACATTATAGGCCTGAATGCGAAGGGCTGTACAAATCAACACATTTAAATCACCCATGTTCGATTTGGGCCAGAGAATGTTTTTCAAATTTTGAATGGTTAACGACTCTTGGAAAATCGTTAGTCAAAGAGCACCTAATACGATATTCTCCTAAAAAAATTCACGCATCTTTTTCGATTATTCGTCGAGCAGAATCTTTAGGATCATCTTTAGACGAGTTATCATTAGATCCGCAGACCCCATTTGTGCAAGCAATGCCTGACAAATATAGAAGTACTGATGCTGTCAAGGCTTATCGCTCTTATTATCGAGGAGAGAAAAGTCATTTTGCCACTTGGAGAACCCCAAGAACCAAACCAACTTGGATGGAATTTTAGACCTTGACATTGCTAAGTTGTTCTGGTATACTGGGTTTAGGTAGTGAGACATCAAGCTAACGTCAAACTACTAGGTGAGTGGTGGAATAGACCGGAGGTCTTGGCATACACGGGCGGCCTGACAAACTGCCTTTTTCTAAGAAGCATCAAGGATGGATCCAATAAAGTATTGTAGGTGTTGTTAAACTACAGTATCACATGATAACTTCTTAAGTTTTTGCAGGTTCGAAGCCTGCCTCACTGCCATTTTTTTGAAAGAATACGAAATGAACCTTGCAATTACTTCTATTTCGATGGAAAAGGTTTACAAAAACAAAAACCTTCTTCATAGCTTGTCTAAAATGAATATCGACGAATCCAATGAATCAAATGGTGGATCTTGGTTTGTTTCTTCTTTAAAAGAAAAACTTCTTGGAACAGCTATTATTGTAAGAAAAAAAGATGAAGACACCATTATTGCATGGGGTTGGCTTGTAGAAAAGAAGGATAAAGAAGTTTTGAAAATTGCAATTTTTGTTGAGCCATACTACCGAAGAATGGGTATTGGTTCAAAGATTATAAAAAGAGCTAACTTGATCCTTAAAAGAAGAAATGGGAAAAAAATTGTCTGCTATCCCTGGAATGAAACCAGTGGAAAATTCTTTAGATCACAAACAAAATATGTGACGCCTTGCGCGTACACAGACTTCTTCTCCGAATGAAGATTCAAGATGAAGGTATAGATATTGAATATCGGGAGAGTTTTCTTCCTTTAGAAATATCAAATACACTTTTTCAAGTTCTAAGAAAAGAAATTCCTTGGGAACAAAAATCTATTTGGACACCAAGGGGCAAGATACCAATGCCGAGAATGGTGTCATGGCATGCTGACAACCCTTCTTTGACCTATAAGTATTCTGGTGTTTTGCATCAAGCGAATCCGTGGACAGAGTTTTTATTAAAACTTAAAAAACATGTTGAAAAAGAATTAGGCACCGTTTTTAACGGTGCTTTATGCAATTTGTATGAGAACGAAAAACATAGCGTAAGCCCACATGCTGATGACGAACCTGAAATGGAAGAAAACGCTATGATCGCATCTATTAGCTTAGGTAGCGTAAGAAAGTTTATTATAAAACATAATGAGAACAAAAATAGGTATGTTATTCCGCTAGGTCATGGAAGCCTGATTGTAATGAAGGGGTTGACACAAAAGGTTTCACTACACTCAATTCCGAAGTCAAAAGAGGTTTGTGAAGGAAGAATTAATATAACCTTTAGAAAGAGTAAGTTATGAATTTTGAAAATTTTTCTAAATTAAAAAAAGACAATGAAGAACTTCATGCCAAGTTGGAAAAACTCAGAGCCCAAATTGCAGAAGAGAGAAGAGCTTGGAGAAAAAGAGCTTCTATGGATAAGGATCTTAAGCGAACAATCTCCAAAAAAGACATTAGAATAAAAGAACTTGAAAGAGAACTTTCTCATTCAAAAGGTGTGATTCATGATATACTTTAATATGAAAAATTTACTTTTAGCTCTTGCTTTTACCCTTATAGCGCCAGGATGCTCATCAAGACTTTATGATCTTGATGCAGCTAATGCAAGCCTTTACGATCTTGAAATAGCTAATGCAAGCCTTTACGATCTTGAAATAACTAATGCAAACCTTGAAATGGCGAACAATGTTCTTATTGAGAAAAGTAAGGAACTTGAAGTTCTAAATCACTATCTTTGTGCAGCGATTATTGAGGAGCAGACAATGGGTGGTGTTGTATATCTTGGTGATTATCGATTTTATTCACAAGGTGAAATTATAGAATATGAAAATCTTGATGGCGAGTGCTATGAGATTATTCACAATTTCATATTAGAAATTCCAAAAAGAATGGATATCATTAATTCGATGTCAAAAGAAGCTAGCTCTCAATGATGTATGATTGTCAATAGACAGAAGGCAGAATGTTCCATATGCAAAGTGGGACTAAACCCAGATAAGGGTTTTGTATATAAAAAAGATGGTAGCCCAACAACGGTATGTTCGGGCTATCAATGCGTTAAGAGAGCTTGTCCAGATCAGCTGCAAGATTACATGCAGTTTATGGAAAAGTCTAAAATTAGAGAAATAGACATTAATGGAATTGTTACGATTCCCCATGACAGAGCTAGCAGATCTATTGTCGAGGCGATGCCAGGTGCGACATATCTTTCAGACAATCAATGGAAAGTATCTCTTGAAATGTCTGATCGATCAAGGGTTATCGAACTAGCAAAAAAGTTGAAGTTAGATATCCCTAAAGAGCTATCTGATTATGAAATATCAGATCACGCTAAAAGAGCTGTAAAATTAGCTAAAAAAGTTGGAGCGCATGATTTTCAAATTGATGGAATCAAGTGGTTAGTATCTCAAAAAAGCTGCATGCTAGCTGACGATATGGGACTTGGGAAAAGCATTCAGATACTTATTTCTCACAATACAGAATATGGATTGCTGATAGTCGCTCCAAATCACCTCAAGCTCAATTGGAAAGATGAGATAATTAAGTGGAGACCTTCACTTGATGTAACGATTATCAAAAACGGAAAATACTTTAAGTATCCTGAACCTAACGAGGTTGTCATAACAACTTATGGGCTTCTTCCTTGGTGGCTTGAGCTTCCGCCAAAAAAAAGGAAGAACCTTATGATTGAGCCAGAAGAGATTGAAGCCGCGAAAAATGTTGTTGTTGTTTATGATGAAGCTCAAGCACTAAAGAGTAACAAGACAAAGCAGAGCAGAAAAGCTAGAGAGCTTTCAAAATATGTTCATAAATCGATCCTACTAACTGGTACACCAATCATGAATAGGGAGATGGAGTTGTGGAACCTGTTTCATGCAATTCGAATTGAAAATGATATTTTTGGATCATTCCCAGGATTCTTAAGGTTGTTCCGAGGATGGAGAGGCAAGTATGGTTACGAATTTAGAGGACCTAGACCAGAAGCTTCTGAAATGTTGAGAAAAAGACTCTTAAGAAGAACAAAGTCTGAAGTTGACATTCAATTGCCAGATAAGGTTTATAAGGTTATTCATGTAGATGTTTCATCTAAAGCAAAAAAAGAACTAGATAATGTCTGGGATGTTTATAGAAGAAGTAAGTATTTTTCTGATGAAGAGTTACCTCCAATAGAGGAAATGTCTAAGATCAAAAAATCTTTGGCAATAAGCAAGATCCCAATTCTAAAAGAGGTTATAAAAAATTTACAAGAGCAAGACATTGTTCCGCTTGTATTTTCCGCCCATATAGCTCCTGTAAAAGAGATTGGAAAATTAAAGGGGTTTGGAACAATAGTCGGAAGCGAAATGTCTTCTGAAATGAAACATAAGGTTGCTACAGATTTTCAAAAAGGAAAATATAAAGGATTAGCTGCTACTATTTTAGGAGCTGGAACTGGGCTTACTCTGACCTACACTGGACACGTAGTATTCAATGACCTAGATTGGGTTCCTGCAAACAATCTTCAAGCTGAAGATCGAGCATGTAGAATTGGTCAAAAAAGGAAGAAAATTGTTTACTATCATCTCGTAGCAGATCACCCTCTTGATAGACACATTCATAGACTTGTGTTGAAAAAGATGGAATTGTCACGTGACACACTAGAGACAAAAATAGAAATTGATTGCGGAAATGAGAATGATATGACTGAAACTGAAGAAGATTTTCAAAAACGTGTTGAAGAAGTTGAGAATAGTGAACAAAAGAAGCGAACTAAAGCAATTTTGTCAAGACTCCCACTTTGGGAAGATCTAAATATTGATAAAAAGTGGAGAGTTAGAAAAAATCATGCAAAGATTATTCGAGAAGAGGCCGACAAGATAGTTGGTAAAAACAGAGAGATTCTTAGAATTAAGGTAGAAAAGGATAAGGTTGGACCAAAGTCTCCCTATGAGGCACGAGACGCCCGCATTCTAAATTTATTACTTGCGGCGGGCTTGGAGACACAAACAGAGCTTCGTATTGCAGCGGGCGTTCTAAAGAAATACAGAAAGACTCTTGGACCAGATGCAAAAAAGATGTTGAAAGGTATTGACACAACACAAGCCTAATGGTATTGTCAAATCGTTGCCCGACAAAAGGGCGAAAAAAAAATATGAATCTAAAAAACCTTACTCCCTCTGACCTTCGTGCATACGCTGATCTACTAGAGAACACTCAGCGCATGGAGAAAGAGTTGTTCGGTGGGGTCGAAGTCGCTCCCGCCATTTCTAAAACCAAGCGTGCACGTGTTTCTCGCGCGCCTACCGCATCGGGTGCTCGAAAAAGCATTGTTCACCCTAACGCTAATGACATCGCAGTTCTAAATGCAATGTTAACGCTAGAGGGACAACCTCTAACAGACTCTGATGGAAATGCTGTGACACCAACAGTCAATGTCTTTAAGGCTGATGATGTAGTTGCTGCCTGTGGACTAAGTAAGGACATTGTTAAGCCTGCTATTGGTTTTTTGAAGCAATCTGATAAAATCCT